>Ga0213875_10000210_pt1 | contig 59499 bp, 37 predicted proteins | sample BarmaccomBMRX_R8_FD_160105 | JGI IMG/M metagenome (GOLD analysis project Ga0213875, IMG submission 160105) | Root-associated microbial communities from Barbacenia macrantha in rupestrian grasslands, the National Park of Serra do Cipo, Brazil - RX_R8 | ecosystem: Host-associated > Plants > Roots...
CAAGCCACGCCTAATTGCCGAAACGGGGGCTGGTCAGCATGGAGTCGCCACCGCGACCGTAGCCGCCCGCTTTGGCTTTGACTGTGATGTTTATATGGGCGAAGAAGATACCCATCGCCAATCGCTCAATGTGTTTCGGATGCGCTTGTTGGGTACACGAGTGATTCCCGTTACCAGTGGCACCAAAACACTCAAGGATGCGACCAATGAAGCGATGCGCGATTGGGTGACGCGGGTGCGGGATACGCACTACATCATTGGCAGCGTCGTCGGGCCACATCCCTTCCCCGCAATGGTGCGTGACTTTCATGCTGTAACGGGACAGGAAGCGCGGCAGCAAATTCAAGAAGTGATCGGGAGCCTGCCGGATGCCTGTGTCGCGTGTGTGGGTGGTGGCAGTAACGCGATGGGTATATTCTACCCCTTTGTAGAGGATAAAAGTGTGCGCCTGATTGGTGTTGAAGCGGCTGGCGAAGGGTTAGACACGCCGCTGCACGCGGCTCCTCTCAATCGTGGCTCTAAAGGTGTTTTGCATGGTTCTCTCAGCTATATCATGCAAGATAAACAGGGCCAGATTCTGCCGACACATTCCATCTCGGCTGGGCTTGATTATCCTGGTGTAGGGCCGGAACACTCACATCTCAAAGACACTGGCCGCGCTGAATACGTGGCTGTCACCGATCAGCAGGCGCTCAACGCGCTTCAATTGCTGTGCCGTCTGGAAGGCATTTTGCCAGCTCTGGAATCGTCCCATGCCCTGGCTTATCTCGAAACCTTAGTCCCGCAGCTTGGCCCGGATAAAAACATCATTGTCAATCTCAGCGGACGCGGCGATAAAGATGTCCATACTGTGCAGGGGGCTTTAGAAGCAATGGGACGCTAACTACGTTCGCTAATTCCATGCGCTATTTTCCCGCTATAAAATTAGCGTTTGCTTGTGTTGCGCAGCATAGCGAACGTAGTTAGCGTCCCATTTTAAGAATATGTCACGACTACAACAAACCTTTACATCACTTAGAGCCAATAACGAGAAAGCTTTTATTCCCTTTGTCACCTGCGGTGATCCTGACTTAAAGACAACACGCGAGTTGCTGCTGGCTTATGTCGAAGCCGGTGCGGACATCGTGGAAATTGGGATTCCCTTTACTGACCCCCTGGCCGATGGGCCGACGGTGCAGCGGGCTTCGGAGCGGGCACTTGCGGCGGGGGCCACGATGGATGATGCGCTGGCCCTCATTGCCAATGTGCGAACGCAAACCGAGGTGCCGCTGGTGCCCATGACCTATATTAACCCGGTCTATCAAATCGGTTATGATCGCTTCGCGGCACGCTGTCGTGAAGTGGGAACCGATGGAGTCATTATTTCGGACTTGCCGCCGGAAGAAGGTCAGGCGTGGGTCGAGGCAGGCCGTAAACATGGCGTGGATACCATTTTCCTTCTGGCTCCGACTTCTGATGATCGGCGCGTCGAAACGGTGGCGCACGCGGCGTCTGGCTTCATCTATGCTGTAGCGCGCATGGGCGTGACCGGGGCGCGTAGCGATGTGCCGCCCGAAATCGGCGACCTTATTGACCGCATCCGCCGCCACAGTAACACTCCCGTTTGTGCCGGGTTTGGCTTCTCTTCGCCGCAACAAATCCAGAAAACCTGTCGTGATACAGCCGTAGATGGCATTGTGGTCGCTTCGGCTCTCATTGACCGCATAGAAAACACGCCCGGCACCTCCGAGGAAAAGACTCAAGCGGCTGCGACATTTGCGCGTGAATTGAGAGCCGCCACACGAGCTACGGCTTAGTGGCGGGTGGAACATCTAATCCGCTCTAACCGTCTCTCCAAGGTATGGCCCGCACTGCTGCCTCATCCACTTATCCGGCCCGTGCCATCGTGTTGCGCGTGCGCTCATTAGGTGAGAAAGATCGGGTGATGACGCTCCTCTCGCCAGAGCGCGGCAAGTTTTCCGCCGTGGCACGCGGGGCGCGGGGGGCCAAGGCCAAGTTAGCGGCGGTATCCCAGCCCTTCATGCTGGCTCGATTTTTAATGGCACGGGGTAAATCTCTCGATATTGCGACCCAGGCGGAAATTGAGAACGCCCATATTCATATCGCCACTGATTTACTCAAAACGGCCTGGGCCACCTATCTCTGCGAACTGTGTGATGCCGTGCCCGAACAGTTGCCAGATGCTGAGTTATTTGAACTCCTCAGCGTGACCCTGGCGCATCTCGACGCGGCCCCCAATTCCACTTTAGATATTGAACTGATTGGGCGGTGGTTCGAGGCTCGCTTCCTCGCTCTCTTAGGTTACTCGCCTACTATTGGGCGCTGTGTGGCCTGTGAACAGAAGATAGTGGTGCCGCTGGAAGATACGACTCAGCGTTTGGCCTTCTCTCCTTTATTGGGCGGCACTTTGTGCGCGGGTTGTGCTTCGCGTGACCCACAGCGTTTAACAGTGAGTGTGCAAACCATGCGGGCACTACACAAATTAGAACGTGCGGTAACGGTGCCCTCTGGCGAGGATTTGGCTTTAACGGGGGCAGGCCGCCGTGACCTGCGGGATTGCCTGCGCGCCTCCCTCTATACGCAGTTGGAGATTAAACTAAAATCACAAAGTTTTCTGGAAGATGTCGCGGCCTCTCAACTGATGGGTCAAAATGACGTATAATACCCTTCTACAAGCCCACAAAATCGTAGTTTGTGGCCGCTACAACTTATGACTGCTCATTACTGTCTGACATTGCAGCAATGGGTGTTGCTGTTGCCTCCAGGAGGGCTGCATCATGGCTGAAGAGACTTCTCGCCCCAAGCAGGGCACCGATCCGATGGCGGGTGTAGATTTGCGCTGGGTCTGGCTCGAAGTGCGCAAACGCGTTTTTATTAAATTACCATTTTCTTTAGGTGTCGCCGACGCAATGGAAGCGATTGTGCCCATTACCCTCGATGACGATGCTTTCATCTGTGGCCTGGCCCCGCGTGACTATCCCTTAGCGACTCATTTGGTGCCGGATCAGGTTAAGAATACCATTGAAGGCATCTTGCGTCAGGCGGCGGGGCGATTCATCCGCTTTGAGGTCATTGAAGGCACCACAATGGACGACTGGGAAGAGGTCAAGGAACGCCGCAAGCGGGCCCAGGAAGCCGTGATTGCTATGGCCGAGCAGCAGGTCAGCGCCCATCACTTTGAGGATGTGCTAAACCAGATCATTTCCGAGCTTCGCCAGCGCATTACGGTTTCTAAAGATCGTGCTTTGCCCCAGGTGCGTGCCCAACTGATCCTGGATGTAGTGCCCTCATTGGCCGATGCCGAAGAGATGCTCTTTGCTGACCCTGAGTCGCATGACGCCCGGCGCTCCATGTCCCGCGTGATAGACCGCATTGCGGGCTTCCTCGAAATCACACCCATTATGTTGGCCATTGAAGTCGAGCGGCATCGTCGCCAGATGCACGCCGCAGGCGTGACCACAGCTAAAAATGAGGCGACTGATAAAGCCATTGCTCAGTTAGTGAGCAGCGCGGCACAAGCTGCCAAAAACGATACTCCCTCAACTCCTGGCGCAGTGGCTCAGCCCGCTTCAAGCGATCCCAACTCGAGTGCGACTACAGCTCCCACACCAGCAGCGGCCAGCTCGTGAAGGGAGTAACCCCTTGGTGAGGAGCGTTGCCGTAACGCGCGTTTGATATGGAGAATCAGGAAGTTGCCTCAGTCTTAAATAACGCGCTAACCTCTGCGCAGCCGCTGCCGCGAGAGCTACCGGTGCCAGCATCGCCTGCGGTGGGGGCAGTTGCTTCTCCACCCATTGTTATTCAAACCAAACCGCAGCTTCAGGCAACGGCTCGGCAGTCGCGCGTCTTGGGCGGGGGGTTCGCCCTGCTGGTTTTTGGTGGTCTACTCAGCTTAGGACTCCTGTGGGATAACAGTTCTCATAGCCCGATTTCGGTTCCGCCGCATGAAAATTCAGTCGCTCAGGCAGGAACCGGATCATCGCCAAGTTCCAATAGCGGCTCTCCTCTTTTTCCTGAATTCGGGCTGTCGCCCCATAGCCCGTCCACCAATCCTTTCGCCCTGCTCCCTCCCTCTGATCCTCCTACCTCAACAGGGCACCTCGGCACTAAAACGCCACTCACTCAGCCAGCAAATCCAGCGGCGCAACGACTGGCGCAGGGCATGGCGGCGCAGCGTGCTGGCAAGAATCAGGAAGCAATTGCGGCTTACGAGCAAGCTTTACAGCTAAACCCAGCTTTAACTCCAGCCCGCATGGGCCTGGCGATGATTTATCTGCAAGGGCACCGCACCGATGAGGCGCTAAAGCAATTGCGCTTAGCGCAGCAGAGCGATCCGAAAAACCCAGCGATACCCTGGCAAATGGCGCAGACTTTGCTTTCCCTGCATCGTGCCCCAGAAGCCATTCCCCCGCTGCGTGCAGTGGTGCATTTAGCTCCCACTAACCGCGCTGGTTATGTGCTGTTGGCCCAGGTGTTGATGTCTCTTAATCGTAAGGATGAAGTCTACGCACAATGGGTGCGCCTGGCGGAAATGCAGCCTAAAGACCCCGAAGCGGCGTTTACCGCAGGCGCTATCGCCCTGGAGGTTCTCAAACGATTGCCCGACGCCGAGCGTTGGCTGCGGCAGGCGCAGACCTCATCTCCCAAAGACCCGCGTGTGCCTCTCCTATTGGGGCGCGTGTTGGGGATGCGCGGTAAGACCGAAGCAGCCGCAGTGGTATTAGCGCGAGGGGCACAGCAGTTTCCCGACGTTATCGAGCTGCACACCCTGCTCTCCGATGTGCGTTGGGCACAGGGTGATAAGGATGGGGCCATTGCTGCCTTGCGTACGGCGGTGCCTCATGTGCCAGCCAGCTCAGGCGGCGGAGTGCCCTTAGCACGCCTTCATGTAGCCATCGGGCGTCTTTATGCGATGCGTGGTCAATGGCCCGCAGCCGCACGCGAGTGGCGGGATGCGACTAAGCTTCAACCCCACGATGCCGATGTACATGGCCTTTTAGCCGAGGCATTATGGCGCAGTGGCGATAGAGCCGGTACCGCAGCTCAACTGAAGCAAGTATTAGCCATTGATCCCAAGCGCCACGATGCACGGCATCGCCTTGCCAAAGCGTTAGCCGATCTAGGCCGCTACAACGAAGCCCAGAAAGAATATGCTGCTTATCTCAAAGCCAAACCCAATGATGTAGGAGCGATGGTGCAACAGGCAGCACTTTATGAGCACCAAGACGACATTCCACGCGCCATCGAATCCTGGAATAGAGTGTCCACTGTGTGGCCGGAGAATCCCCTGCCCGCTTTACAACGCGCTCGATTGCTGCGGAAAAGCGGCAATGACACCGAAGCCCTGGCCCAGTATCGGTATGCCCTGCAAATCGCGCCAAATGACCCGCAAGCCCTCAGTGGCGCGGCGACGCTGGAAGAAAAGAGTGGGCAGGAGATGCGCGCCCTGACTCATCTGAGAACTCTTGCCAGCCAGCAGCCCGACAATGAAGCTGTTTACGCTGCCCTGCTCCGCGTTTCGGAGCAAAAGCAACAGTTGCCCGCAACTCTCAATTTTCTCAAGCAACAACTATCTAAAAACCCGCACCATCGCGCCGCTTATGCAGCCTTGTTGGACGGTTACGCTAAAAGCGGCGATGCCGATGCTGGCCGCACGGTGGTCAAAGACTTCATGGCCCGTTACCCCAAACTCACGGCCCCCCGCATGGCCCTGGATGCCTTTGATCTGGCTCGTGCCAAAAAGCAGTTAGCGGACTTACGCCGGGCTAAACCGGTGTTAACCCCTGCCAGCGCAACACCGGCTGCGGCTCCACTACCAACGCCGATTCCCAATACAACTGCCACCACGCCATCAGAAACGGCCCCATCCAAAGATGATGCAGCTAAACCGGACAGTAATCTGGCACCGGCTGAGGGTGAACCGTCTGAACATCCGCCAGAATCGAAACAATAGAATTTACTTTTGATTGCCTCTTCTTCTCTGGCACACGTAGTTATATGGCCGTTGCCTCTATCAAGATGAAGGTTGAGATGCTCTCGTAATACGCCGCATCAGTTCCAGTTCGCGGTGTATCTGATTGAGGTTTAGGCTCATATAATCGTGTGACAGCCAGACGATTGGCACGGAGGTGGTCAAAGTAAAAGGTCAGGCTACGGTGATAGTGATTGTGGCCACCGAAACCTTCTATGAGCCAAACTTCTGGCTGGAGGTAGCCTGTAACTTTCTTATACAAGCGGCCCTCTTCATCACGGTGGGATTTCAGGTTGAAGAAGCAGGGGTGCGGCATGGTGAAGATGAACTTACCTTGAGGTTCAAGCACTTCACGCACTGCTGACATCAGCCGGGTTAGGTTAGGAATATCCATAAGCACCATGTTGGCAACAATGCGGTCAAATGCATCGCCAAGAGGTGGCAGACCTTCCAATAAATCATGTTCTATGAATTGAATATGGGGATAAGATGCTCGTGCCGCTTTGAGTAATTCCCCGGAGCCATCTACGCCAATGACTTGAGCGCCAGCCTCGTGCATTAGCTGGCTGAACCAACCGGGGCCACAACCGAGATCGAGCACCGGGCGGCCCCGAATATCGCCCAGGCATTCCCACAGTACGGGCTGCAATTGGCGATTAATAAAATGGTTAGGGCTAACAAGCTCGTTATAACGTTGAGCGATTTGGTTCCAGTCTTTGATGTCTTCAGTTGCCATAATACTCTGCTTTCGCTTCTATTCACAACCGATGCCATGCCGTTAGAAGGCGTAACACATCCTCTATTTCTTGGCCTGTGGCCGATGGAGCCATTGCAGCAACTCATCAGTGGTTTTGGTATTCAAGATATTCGCTTTGGCACACCAGGCGCGGCGAGCGGTGAGGACGCCTAAAGCTACGTTGGGTAACATGCGCGGTGAGTGGGCATCACTATCAATCGAAAGCAGCACGCCTGCATCGCGGGCGGTGCGTGCATGAATGTCATTAAGGTCAAGGCGTTCGCTGGAATTGATTTCTAAGGCTGTATGGGTGTCATGCGCGGCTTCAATCAGGGCGTCCACGTTCACAGCATAGCCGGGGCGTCCGCCTAAAATGCGTCCGGTGGGGTGCGCTACAATATCTACGGCAGGATGCTCAATGGCTTTAATCATGCGCGCCGTCTGAGTGGCTTCATCGAACTTAAAACCAGAGTGGACACTGCCGATTACAATGTCCAGTTCATGTAAAATTTCATCATCCAGATCGAGCGTCCCATCGCGTAAAATATCGCATTCGACACCGCGCAAAATTTTCAAGCCGGGGAACTCGGCTTGCACTTCAGCAATCTCTTTGGCCTGGTCGCGCAAGCGTGTGGCATTAAGGCCATTGGTCATAGCGAGAGCTTTAGAGTGGTCGGTCACGGCGAAATACGAATAGCCCCGTTCATGCATAGCTTGAGCCATTTGACGAATCGTGACGGAACCATCGCTCCAGGTCGAGTGCGTATGTAAATCGCCGCGAATATCCGCAACTTCAACTAATGGTGGCAATGCACCGGCCTCGGCTGCTTCCCATTCACCGCGATTTTCGCGCAACTCCGGCAGAATATAGGGAAGCTCTAAAGCAGCATAAATATCTTTTTCCTCTGCTGCGGCAAGCGACTTGTCACCACGATAGAGACCATCCGCTTGCAGCCTCAAACCATGACTTTCTGCTTTTTGCCGGGCAGTGGCTAAGTGCTCTACAGAGCCAGTAGCCTGAAACCAGACCGCGCCAAAGTTTTGTGGTGAGGCACAAGTCAGATGCACTTCGATACCAGGGCGCACGCATACTGTCGCCTTCTGTTCTCCTTGCTCTAATACCGATAAGACCTGTGGCAGTTTGACAAAGGCTTGCACGAGGGCAGACGCATTGCGCCCAGTCGTCACCAGGTTGATGTTCCCAACCGTATCGCAACCACGGCGCAATGAGCCAGCAATTTCCACACGTTCTGCTGCTGGTGTAGCCGCTAAAGCAGTGACGATATTTTTAGCAACTTGAAGAGCTTCACCAATGGGGAGGCGCGTTGTCATCTGGGCTAAACGCTCAATGCTTTGCCGCAGATTCTCAATTGTCTTAGGGCCAAAACCCGACAGTCCCGTGAGTTGGCCTTGCTCAATGGCACTGATTAATTGTTCGACACTCGTGATGTTGCGCTCGCGGTAAAGCTGGGCCACTTTCTTTGGGCCAAGGTTGGGCACCTTCAAAAGTTCAAGTAAGCTGTGCGGATATTCCTCGCGTAACCTTTCCAGATAGCGCACTTTGCCCGTTGCCAGGAATTCTTGCACCTTGGCGGTTGTCGCCTCGCCTAAACCTTCAATCTCGCGTAAGGTGCCATTCTCGGCGGCATCTTCAATCGGTTCACTATAAGCGGCAATCGCTTCCGCCGCCCGCCGGTAAGCACGAATCTTAAAAGAGTTCTCGCCCGCAATTTCCAGATAGTCAGCGATGTCATCGAACATCTGAGCTACAGCAAAGTTTTGCATAGCTAAAGTATGCGGCGAAGCACCCCGCACTGACAATTCACCGGGGTTCATCTGGTAGAATAACGGCGTGCGCGCTTATCTAACCCTTTTGCGGTTGCCCTATCAGTTCCAACTGGGGCCGATCTTCGGCTGGGGTTATCTGCTGGCTGGCGGCAGATTAACAAACTGGGGCGAAGCACTGCATTTCGTTCCTATCTTTCTCATCTTTCATATCGGCGCGTTTGGTGGATTGACAGCCCTAAACTCTTATTATGACCAGGACAGCGGCCCGGTCGGTGGGTTATGGGAACCTCCCGTACCACCGCCTCGCCTATACCTATTCTCCTGGTGCGTGCAACTCAGTGGATTACTCCTGCTATTGATTTTGAATTGGCACCTCATGGCCGTTTACGGCACCATCTTGCTGCTGTCGCTGGGCTATTCCCATCCCCGGCCACGCTGGAAAGGCCACGCCTGGAAAAGCCTTATCACCGTAGCCGTTGGGCAAGGTGTGCTCGACTTCCTGGCCGGAGCTTTGACTGTGCCGCATCTTACCTGGAACTATCTGCTGTGGTGGGGCATGGCCGGAGCCACATTAACCGTTGCTGGCTTTTATCCCCTGACCCAGCTTTATCAAGTTGCAGATGATACAGAGCGTGGTGATCAGACTTTAGCCTTAGTGTTGATGCAGCGGCGGGGCAGAGCGGCTGTGTTTATGTGGTCTATGATCTTGCTCGGCCTAGGCATCACCAGTAACGCTCTGGCCTTGTGGCTGTTACGATATGCCGCTGATGCCCTATTACTTTTAGCGGCTGGGGTTATCTCACTCGGCAGCGTGTGGCGTTGGAGTCGCAGCAACACTACAACCCCAGAAAGCGATTTCCAGCGCGTGCATCGCCAGATGCTGCTGACATCCCTGGCGTTCTCAGGTTATGTCTTAGCGAGATTGGTAAGCGGGGGATTATGAAGGAACAGACCCCCAGATATGGCCCTCACCCCCAGCCCCTCTCCCACTGCGTAGGCGAGGGGAGCACCAGGGCACAATTGCTGGTGTTAGTTATTCTCGTTGTAGCCTTCAGGAAAACAGTGAGGTGTATGCTATCGAAGTCATTCTCCTGTGACCTCCCCTCGCCTACGTAGTGGAGAGGGGCTGGGGGTGAGGGCCATGCCCTGCGAGGCTGTCCCTAACGATTAGTGAGGGGCTTGTCCATTCTCAACCGGGGCTGACGCGATTTGAGTTGCACCCGTGAGTTTCATGCCCTTCAAACGATAAGTAGCGCCCAGAGGATTGCCATCGAAGCCCACCCAACGATACTCATCGCCGTGCAAGGCACCCAAGGAAAGTTGATCCACCTTCCAACTATCGGCTTCGGGATACATTTTCTTCAATGCCGCGCCTAAATCGAATGTCACATGCTGCCACCCCTGAGCAGAGGCTTCCTTTTTGGCGGTGCCCAGAATCCGCACTCGCGCATCGGGCCGCTGGTTATTGGTTAAAGACACCATATGCAACATGCCGTCAATAGTGGCATAGAGATCAACCTTCACATTTTCGGGCAAAGCGACATCGAAATCCAATTTGGTGTTGGGCGTGACTTTCCACGGTTCGGTTGCATTATCGCCCGGCTTTATAAGCTGTACCTCAAACAAACCACCTGCGGTGGGATTGCGTAGCGTCCAGGTTCCCTCATTGCCACCCTCAGCCCGCTCGACAACGGCGGAGGGCAAGCCATCTGCCACAATGGGCCGCGGTGCCAAATCGCCAGTGGTAGCCTTGGGCATGGGGGCTTGTACTGCGGCATCCAACAGGCCAGTGGGGATAGTGCGGCTGCCCATACTCGCGCTTTCAATTTTGGCGCGGGCAATCATAATGGTGCCATCCACCGTCCAGAACGCCACATGCCCTCCCTGCTGAAAAGCTTCTATGGGCGTGGGGTCGAAGTATTCACATAATAAGGTGTCATCCACTGTCAGGGACACCTTCACACCTGGCTTGCCATCCTTCGCAGCACGGCGAACTTCAGCACGGATGTAATACCAACGCCGATGGAACTGCATATTATGGTTGATTGGGCGGGGGAAGCGCGCGTCTTCCGTGGTGTTTTCCGCCACCGACTGGGTGCCCTTCAAGATGCGCGTGCGGGTGTTGTCCCAACCCGCAACGATAAAGGAGTAGCCAGAGGCCGGGTTCTTGCCATCGCCGCCAATGGTGATGTTGAGGTCGCCCGGATGCGAATAGCCAACTTCCTTGGGCAAATCCATCTGGTTGTGAGCATACATTTCGACGACGATGTCACCGGAATAGGAACGCTTGCTCCACAGCACCGGGTTGACGCCCTTGCCGCCAAAGAACGACCAGTCGGAGTAGCATGGCCAACGCGAAATAACGCTCCAGGTGCCCTGTGGCGAGTACCAGTCCGTGGGCGCTTCGTTAAAGGTATAGTCATCACGATGAGTGCTGATAGCCCGTAATTCTTTGGTTCTTAAAGCAAAACCAGAAGCGCGCACCGCGATGTTAGTCCCACTAGGCGCAGTCGCAGTATCGGCAGTCAGATAACTAAAAGCGGGTCTATCCGCTACCCGAAAAGTAATAGCATCACTTTCCAGGTCAATTCTGATTGGCACCACGGCATTGCTGGCAGAGGCGGACTTGCTGCCATCTCCGCCATCCAGTTCTTTCCAATCGAAGGTGGATTCCTTTAACACCTGCGTGCCCTTGAGCAAAGCCAAGTGCAGGCCACTCCTGTCGGCCGTGCTTTCACAGCGCACCACATAGCCACTGCCAAAATCGCCCCGTTGAGCGCGCAGGGCCACCTCTAACTTGCCCCGTGTATAGGTGGCCCGCCGCCACATCATTTCCAGCGATGAGTCGCCAAAGAAATCGCCGGTGTTCCAGAACTCCGTGCCGTTATCGCCAAAGGTTGGCGGCCACTCACCGGAGTTGGAAGCCCAGCCCACCATCAGAGCGTCTTCTTCCATCTTGGGCGGCACTTTGGGCGCAACGGGTTCCGGTGGGAAGAATACCACCACGTCACGGAACGCCACGGGTTGAGTGCCCTGTGACCAGAGACCAATGCGACCCGAAGTGAGCTTTTCATCGGCCATTGAAGCGATGGGGCGACCATTGTTGTAAACGGATAAGGCACCAGGCGTTAAACGCAGCATCACGTTAGCAAAGCCATCGTTCTCGGTTGCCTCGGTCAGCTTTAACGGCTGGTCACTGATGATAGAGGCTTTGCCCCCACTATAATGCATCAATTGTTGGCGACCATGAAAAGGCAAAGAGCTACTGGCCCCGGCCCAGCGAAAGACCGAATAATTCTTGTTATCATGATAGCCCACCACCACGCCACAGGCACCGTTAGCCCCCGTGCGTCCTGAAGCCAACAGTTGATAGCCGTTCCAGGCGCTACCACCCGAAAGCAGCACCCGCGAGGCTCCATTATCGCCTTGTTTGGGGGCCGAGGTTAAGATGCCACCCTTGGCATTCCAGGTGCCGCCATCCGCCGTCCAGGAGTCAATGGGGCCATCGAAATCCTGACGATAATAAGAATAGGACTGCACCCGTACATCATCAAAAGCGGCGAGACTGATGTTTTGCGCCAAGAGGCCAATACCACCTTGCCCAAACCAATCGTCGCGCACTTTGAATACCGCGTCGCCATCAATAAAGGTTTCGACATAGCCGGGTGAAGTGCGCACTCCCAGGCGATACCACTGGCGTGGCAAAAAGGCCCCGCCAGCATGGGCTAAGACTGTCGGCTTGCCATCTACCACCCGCACCAATTGGCGTGCTTCCGGGCCTTCGGCAGCGTTCCACAGAAAGGCTATATAATTCTGCGGGTCTTGCACGTAGACGGCCAGCCCGACCGTGCCGCGCCCGGTAGGTTTAACCGATACTTCGGCATGATAATTGTCCCAGAACCAGCGCCCCGATTGGGTGAAGGCTTTGCCGGTGGGTGTGGCAATTTGATAGGAGAACGGATTCGCGCTCATGGACACATTGCGCGCATTGATGTTTTCGCTGGAAGAGGTCAAAGTCCAGTTGCCATTGACCGTCTTCCACTCACCTTCCTGCCCTTCCTGGCGCGTGAAGTCGTCCGTGAAATACAGTTCTTCTACTGGCTGCACCCGCACATCGTGCCAACCCCAGCCACCGCTCGATGTGCTGCCAATTTTGCCTTTATCGAAAGTGGCATCATACGCCGTGAGCACCACTCGCCGATCCAGAATAACCTGCATCACCCAGGGACGCCGCTTCAAGGTCATCTGGCTGCTGCCCGACCACTTCACGGGAGCCGTGCCCAGAGAGCGTGTCACGCCGCCGATGACTGATTTAAGTTCAACCGCGTGCGGCGTTAGGTCGAGGGCATAAAAATTCTGATCGTCTTTATAGTCGAAAACGACCGTCATGCTGCCCGCCGTCGCTGTCTTAACGCCAAAGGTGACGCTGACCAGTGGCTCCGCGGCTTCTTCCTGGAACTGGTAGGCCGCTGCCGCATGAGCTGGCACTGCGGCTAGTAGAGAGCCTCCGCCTGCAATAGTGCAAGCAAGGCCGACCAACAGGGCATTAAACTGGTTTTTACAGCGGTTTTTCATGCGATACTCCTGGCTATAGCCCTAATCTCACTCATGCAAGCTGTTGTTTCGGCGCATTATGATTGAAGTGAGGTGGCGTGGAGATTAACAATTACAAAACGTCAGACCCTTTGACAATACGTTAGGCACAAAGTTCCGCTGTGCCATATTAAGTTTGCGTTAGGGCTGTGGTTTGGGCTTAACGGTTGCTATTCATTGATAGCAGTGTCATTCCGAGCGGAGCGCAGTCGAGGAATCTTTGTTGTGTGGATTCATTATATTCAACAGCAAGATTTCTCGACTGCGCTCCCGTTGGTCGCTCTGCTCGAAATGACAAATTACAGACGCATCACTTAGTATTTAAATTTAGATGCTTTCAGTGTCCAGGGAAGTTCGGTTGTGCTTGCACCCGCACTGCATCCACTTTAACCCCGCTGTGAGCGGTGCGGGCGCGGAGGCGGACGAGATTGTCTGGTTGTCGAATCAAATTGCCAACATTGGGAATATTCTGCTTAAAGACCCAACTCTGCCCGCTACTGCCGCCCAGTGATTGCCATTGTGATTTAGCAAAGTTCCAGATTTCAAATTGCACGGCAGTCTGACTTCTCGTGTGCATTGGATTGGGGCGCGGCACAATTTCATAGCGACGGCGGCGCGGATTCCAACGCCGGTTATTATAGTAGTAGGAAGAGTTTGAATTGTAATCTACGTTTCTGCCATGTGCGACGATAGAGAGACTGCGCCAGGGGTTTGACTCTGCCCCAACTTGCGCACCTGCTGCTCGCGGTAACTGGCAATTATAAGTTAAGAGCGAGCCTGAACCGCTATCGGGATTAGCATCTGCGGACTCGACGCCCACTGGGCGTATCACCGCACCTAAGCCCGCAACAGTGCCGCCTTTGCCTGACGCGTTGGCACCCGGCGAGGGCAACGCCAGCAGCGACTCATCGCTTAAACGGAAGACATACAGAGTAATATTTTGCGCCTGGGGCGTTTCGTTCTCAACATTCAGGGCATTAGCAGGCTGATTGCTCCATGCTATTAATAAGGCGCCAGGATTGCCGCTTTTGCCAAAGTCCTGGCCCAGTGCAATTGGTAACGCGGCAGTCGCCATGTTTTGTGGCGTGCTCGTCGCCGTCGCCGGGAAGATCGCGTCTAAATGCGAGGCTTGCAGGATGCGGCCTATCAAACTCGGATCCGCTAAATCCACTTTGTCCGATGAGACCAGTTTGGCCGCGCTGGCTCCCGCTTTGAGGTCGCCATACGCCCGCACCTGGCCACCTGTTACCAACACCGTGCCGCGCAAATCAAAAGGCGTGTTATTTTGTACGCTCGGTTGCCCCCCACGGATGCCGACATGCACGCCCTTCCCCACGTTGATAACCGCCTGCCCGACAAAAGAGCGACGATCCCACATATTAATGGCCGCGTTCTCGACTGTAAAAGCGGTCTCATCCGGTTCTCGAATCGTGACACGGGAAGTATCCTCATTGTTAATATAATCGGCAATGATGGTCTGCGGATCGGTGCTGGTAATGTTGTAAGTCGTTTTGCGTGGTGAGAAGAGCCAGAGCATGGTATCGGCTCGTGCCGTGCCAGAATCGCTCGCCCCCTGCACAATATTAATATGGCGCGTTAAGACAGTGTGCCCTTTAATACTGAGAGCCGCTGCGTAACTGATGACAGAAAACGCCAACACAATCACTGGCACTGTGACCCAAGCCAACTCGCGCTTATCAAAGTAGCGCAAAATACAATAGTTGACGGGCACCAGAAAAAACACATAAAGCGCCAGAAACCAGGCGATGTAAGAAACGGGCGGGGTCTTAAGCTGCTGAGCGGTGTCCATCTGTTGCAGCAGGTTCATCAGCGGGTTATTGTCTTGATTATCTGCATTAGAGCCGTTGTAATAACCCCTGGAATAACTGGGGACAGAACCATACGAAGAATCAATCGGCATTGAGGCGTTGGGGTCAATGCTTTCGATACGATGTGGGCGCACCGACACGTTAAAAATATCGGCCCACAGGCTCGGATCGCCGCTCCACCCAATAAAGGGCGGCTTGGTGGCATCGCCTGCGAAGAAGATCACCTGTCCTGCCCCAACACCTATGCTGGCCAATAGCGGTGCAGCAGCGGAACCCGTTAACAGATGCGCTCCAGGCTGTAATGTGCCTCGCGTCAAAGTCACCGGAGCGCCACCGAGTCGGTCAGCCCCGGTGAGTGGCGAAGCGGTCACATAGCGTTGCACCAGGGTGTTCATTTCAGCGGGGATGGCTACGCTCCAACTGGCAGGATTCACGGGCCATAAATCAGCTAAGGGCGACTTTGCCAACCGCTGCCAATCGGCCCCCCCAAATATCAGGATCGAGCCACCCGCCGCGACATAGCCCCGCAGAGCCGTAAGCTGTTCCGGGCGCAAGGCAGTGTGAGGGAAGTCTTGTAACACCACCAGGTCTACCCCATCCAGGCCAATCCAGCGCGTGGGCACCATCTCATGCATCGCACCCAGGGGTCGCACTAAATTTTGGTTCGGGTTGGGCGCAGTGCCCGGATCAACATCTTGCAACTCCTCGGCAACCCCAAAACCTGCGCCTTTTAAACCACTGAGATAGGATAGTTTTTCATCGGCGTCGCTGACCGTCAGCACAATGCGGGTGCCCGGATCAGCAGACTTCAACAGCATATCACCTTTAAGGGTTTGGATACTACGCCCGCGCAGGGAAACCACTGCGCCATCTACGTCTTCGCGCTCGACTCGACCGTAGAGCCACACCCGCTTGTGCGAGTTAGTTGGCAGGTCTACCTCGGCGTAGAAATCAGATGTTGAGACCGGCTGACCAGAGCTTGAGGTGAGTTGGAGGGAGAGCGTGGCATGGACAGGATCACCAGTGTTGCTGAGTGTCACCGCAACAGGAAACCATCGCCCCTGGCGCACTTGCAAGGCAAGCGGCTTTTCTGTCAGCGCAAGGGGCGATCCCAACTCCATTGTGATTGGCCCTGCCGCGTAAACGGCTTGTGTGGCGGCACCGCTCAACAGGGCGATGGAACATAAAATGCTAAAAAGAGCAAAGCGAAGTCTCATGTCAGTCTCCCGGTCGGGGCCATAAGGGACTATGGGGGCAGCGTGGAATCGCGCTGAGATATAGGAGATTATAGTGTGATTGGCAATATTGGGTCAACGCAACAGTGCAACTCAGGTTAAAGACTGCCGTCTGAGGAGAAGAACTCAATGACACCATCAATTTATGGGGAGAGGTTTATGAAGTCAGGTTTTCATTGCGCTTTAGGATTAGCTATTTATTTGTGCTTGGTCAGCGCTAGCGTCCACGCCGCACCATCAACGAATACAGTGCCGCGACAAAATGCGACTCATGCAGCGACTGTGGTTCCTAATGGTCAGGCAAATAACGTCGAAGGGGCGCTGGTAGCTTATCAAGTCGCGCTTGACCAAATTGCAGGTGGACATCTAGCCGAAGCGCGGGTGATGCTGGAAGAGAATATCCGCCGCAATGGAGATAAGCCGGAACTCAACACCCTGTTAGCCTATCTGCTACAGCGCGAAGGTCGCAGTGCTGAAGCGCGGGCCAAGTTGACTGCGGTAGCCCCCACTTCGCCCCTGGCCGCAGCGTATTCCAATGAACTCGCCAGAGCAGGCAATAGTTCACCCAGAGTCCCCGGCGCAACAGGTGCCTATACGGGCATGGTAAGCGGGGCATCTTCAAAACCCGCTACGAGCTTACCCCAAGCTGACGCCCGTTTAGAAAAGATGGAGCAAAGCCTGGCGGGGTTAGTCAATGCTGAGCGAGCGAAAGCTGGACTGGGGCCATTGTCTTACGATCCGCAATTAGCTGCCGTCGCCCGCGCCCATTCCGCCGAGATGCGCGACCTGAAATACTTCGCGCACGAATCGCCGACCTTAGCGCTGCACGAGCCGCTCGACCGCTACCGGGCTGTCTTCAATACGACCCCTGCTGTGGTCGCCGAAAACGTCTTCCGCGCCTGGGGCACGCAGCACGAATTAGGCAACCCGGATGTGCAAAGTGCCCATACTGCCCTGATGAACTCCCCTGGTCACCGCGCCAATATCTTGTTTCCCAACGTCAATCGTATCGGCATTGGTATCGTCGCTAATGCTACGGGGGATATTTGGATTACACAAATGTTCTCCAAACCATGAGCCGTAGCAGCCCTCACTTTGCCACCAGATTAACCTTGCCATCAGCCACCAATTGCCCTTCCGCGTCTCTCAGGTTGCTCCAAGTCACGAGCACTTTGTTGCCCGCTTGTAAAGCCCCTTCGCTCAAACTTAACAGCACGCGATGTTTAGCCGCATCATAAGCGGCACCTTCTACTGTGGTTGTATGACCAGATACCAAGACGCTGTAATGGATAGCATCGGCGGCAGTGGCGGCATCAAGCTCCCCAGCAAAATTCAACAGCACAATGTTCTTCGCGGAGTCGGCCTGTCCGCTGGATAAACCTAAACTGCTTTTCTGCGCCACCACATTGACCACTGCGGTCGCCACCAGTTCAGGATGTCCCGCCACTGTGACTACCACATGATAATGTCCTGGCACCTCCGGCGCAGTATACAGGCCAGTCGTGGTAATCGCGCCGCCAGAGTTGGATTCCTGCACCCGCCAATTAATCGTTACCTTCCCCAAGCCTGTGACCGTAGCCAGGAACTGCTGTTGCTGACCGACATGCAAGGTGGCAGTTAGCGGCGTGAGCGTAATCGTAGGCTGACCAACATTATCCAGATTCGTAACCTGGACATCCGCCGCGTTTAAGCCATTGTACTGGGTATCTGTGCTCACCGCAGGCGCAGTTATGATTTGATAAGGTTCGCGGGGAGTGTGGGCATTGTCTTTCACCCCTGTTACGGTAACGGTGTGCGGGGTGTTCCAGTTAGTGGAGGTAAAAGTCAGTGACGCAGGCGATACGGTGCCATTGGATGGATTGCTGCTCTTTAAGCCAATCGTCACATTCGCTTTCGGTTGGCTATTAAGTTTCACCGTGAAGGTGGCCTTGCCGCCTGCTTCAGTGGTGACTAATCCGCTGGTGGGTGTGACGGTGATACCGGGTGGCGTGCTGCCAGCGCATTGGCCTGAGCTACCAGCAACATAATTCGCCCGAATTTCGGCGGCGGACATGGCAAGGTTGTAAAGCGAGACTTCGTCAATTCGCCCATTGAAGTAACGGCCCCGAAACGTGAAGTTCTCTCCGATCGTAAGAGGATTACCATTGGCTTGCCGTGTCACGCCGGGGATCAACGTGGTATTGTCAAGCACGCCATTGACATAAATTGCTATGCGGTCAGTGGCCCGGTAAGTCGCAGCGATATAATACCAGTGGCTACTTTGAATGACGATTTTGGAGACGACTGTGGTGCCACCAGCAACATAAAAGTGAAATTTATTGTCGGTTTCGGCCTGCAAGTCCAAATCGCGGCCAGAGCCGGACTTGGCTACAATCTGCATAGTATGCCCGGCAGCCGAGGGAAGTTGGTTGAAGTACACCCAGGCGTCGTAAGTGGCGGCTTGTATCGGGTCCAGCGCCGGGCTACTGGGCACTTGAACAAAGCTGTTCACGCCGTTGAAACTAAACGCCTGCCCAACTTTGCCCGTCGTAAACGTCGCGCTACCTTGCAGCGTGCCGTTGTGCCCATTGCCGCTGCTGTCATTGGCGTTGCCTTCGGCGCGATACCAGGCCACAAGACCGGCAGGAGGCACTGCACAGGCCGAAGATGTGGGCTGCGTCAGGGTCAATGTCAGGTTGTCGGCATAACCGTCATTGTAACTGCCAGCGGTGCGCGTCAGGGTTAGCGTAACAAGAATGCTGCGTGTACCTCGTGGCACGGTTCCCGTTATGGTGCGTTGCACCAACCCCGTCGCGCTCTTACGCTCAGCCGCTGTAACCGGGCCAATGTGAGCGTTGCCCAGCGCTGCACCCGCCGCACTCTTAAAAGTGATAGCTAAAACGGCGTTGTCCTCCTGTTCAGCGAAGCCACCCAGAAAACCGGACAGGTTGAACGTCACGCCGCCCGCGTCAATCGCTGTCGCACCAGAGGAAACATTGATAGTCTGGGTGGCGCTCGAAGCCGCATTGTTCGGCCCACCAGCGAAATAATTTTTGCCGCGACTTGGAGGGCCGGGGTCTGTGGTGGTGATGCCACCGTTGTTCGGGCCATAAGGAATAACGGTAAAGTTACCGCTGGTCGTCCAACCGGGCACCGGCTCAATATCATTGCCACTGGTTGACCCCGGCCCAGCTTCGGCACCCGGATTGACAATCAAATTACTGCCAAAGGAAGACGACGTGGCAGCTTGCGCGGCGCGCGAAAACTCGGAAGTATTCCCGGCATTATCCGTTGCTGTCGCGGTGAATGATTGACCAGTGCCAGTGGCGGTGAAGGTGAATGTCGTTTGACCATTCTGTGCTGTGGTAGCGTTCTGGCTACCAATATAAACCTGGCCCTCACCGAAGCCAGTTGGGTCAGTGACCGTGTTACGGTAGAAATCAAGCGTGAACGTCGCATTGGGGGTGGAAGTGAGCGTGCCCGTGATAGTCGTGTTGTCACTGGCCACGCTGACATTTGTAATAACCGGATAATTTTGCAGCTTATTGGGGCCGCTACGTGGATTAGTGCCGTTAGCCGTCACGCCCGCCGCGTTTTCGGTGCCACCCACGAGGTTAATGCCAAGCTTGCCGTTATCGTGAATAGAGTTGCCGCGAATTGAATTGTTGAGCGTTGTCGCGTCTTGCACATGGACGCCATCACCTGTATTGAAGGCAATCAGATTGGACTGCCCGTCGCTCACGCCGCCGATGAGGTTGCCGCTAGCGCCGCTAATGATGTCCACTCCAGCCAAGGCATTGGGCAGTGCCGCTGTGCCCGCCGCATTGGTGCCGATGTAATTACCCTGCACCGTGTTATTGGCGGTGTTTGCGCCCGAAGTTGTGCCGTTGTTGCCGCCTATGCCAACGCCATTGGAGCCATTGCCTGAAATTACGTTGCGTGCCAGGGCTGTTGTGCCACCGATGGTATTTTGAGATGAGCCGTTGATAATGTTGACGCCGAGGCCGTGGTTGCCGAGCGCTGCCGTGCCCACCGCGTTGAGACCGATAAGGTTGCCCTGTATTGTGCTGCCGCCAGTTTTGGCACCGTTGATGATGATACCGTCAAAGCCATTACCGGAAAGCACATTGCCTGCGCCTGTGGCCGTGCCGCCTATCGTGTCGCCGCCTTGCGTTATTAAAATCCCCGCATTGGTATTACCGAGTGCAACGCTCCCCGAAATGTTGGTGCCAATGTAGTTGCCCTGAATTATATTGCCGCCAGTGTTGTCGGTGATGCCGTTGCCGCCATTACCTGAAATCACGTTACGCATAGGGGCCGTCGTGCCACCGATCACACTGCTGCCCGTTGTGTTGCCGAAGGTGATGCCATTGCCGCCATTACCGATTTTCGCTGTGCCTGCCTGATTCAAGCCAATGATATTGCCTTGAATGGTGTTACTGCCAGCGTTGGTGCCGTTGAGGTTAATGCCATCGCCGGTGTTACCGGAAATGACGTTGCCTGCTCCATCGCCCGCTCCGCCCACCGTGTTGCCGCTACCATAATAACCGAAGGTGATGCCGGTGCCATTAGGAATTGCCGCCGCACCTGCTGCATTGAGGCCGATGAGATTACCCGCAATGGTGTTGTTACGCCCGCTACTTTCGTTGCCGCCGCCGGTGTCAACGCGGACGCCGTTGGTGTTGCCGGAAATGACGTTACCTGTGCCAGCCGCCGCACCGCCGATAGTGTTGTTGTTGGCAACGTCAATGACCACGCCTTCGCCGTTGGACAAAGCCGCCGCGCCGTTTTTATCGGTGCCAATGTAATTGCCCTGCACCAAGTTTCCGGTCGGGCCAAAGATAATCTGCACACCGGTGTTCGCATTGCCAGAAATAATGTTGCGGGCGGCGGGCGTGGTGCCGCCCACCACGTTGTTGTCCGAATGATAAATGTTCTGGCCGGGGTTAGTGTTAATCCAAACACCGCGATAGTTGTTGGCCACCGCCGTGCCCGTCGTGTCGGTGCCGAGCCAACAACCAGTCACAGCATTGTTATTGCTCATCAGATCAATCGCGCCACCGGAAGTACCGTTACTTGCCGGTTGAAAGCCGTTGATGATCAAGCCGCGCACCACATCGTTGCCGCCGCGCAGGAGCAGGCCAGTATCGCCCGCATTGGTACCAGTGATTTGAATTTTGAGATTGGCGTTATCACCGACGCTCAAGGTATTGGCGGACGCGCCGGACTGCGTATAGCCGTCAATAGTTGTGTTGGCAGCCGTAATGCCGGGGAGTGGCGAAGCAGGTGTAATGGTGCAAACGCCAGTCGCCGCATTGCAGCCGGAATCCGTATTTGGGATATTGAAGGTAATCACGGTGCCAGGTGTGCTATTGGCCGTTGTGATAGCATCACGCAAACTGCCCGCGCCACTATCGCCAGTATTGGTGACAGTAAGAGAACCTTGGGCCAGTGTCTGGCTAACAAGCATCAAGCAGAATAGGCCCATCAACAGCAATCTATTCATCCCGCCCTGAGTGACAAACATAGGTGGTCTCCTGGCTCGGCAAGGGCTAACACTAAATTACCTTGCTATTAATATCGTGCTGCCATTAGCCATAAGGACACCCTTGGCCGTATGCATCCCGTTCCAACTGAGGATAACAGAATCTCCCCTGTGGAGTGAACCTTCAGGCACACTCACAATAACACGATGCTGACTCACATTATAAGAGGCACTTTCAACCCGCACAGCATGACCAGAGGACAGGACACTATAATGGCTGGCATCAGCAGCAGTGAGGGAATTGAGAGCTTCCACAAAATCCAGCACCACAATGCTTTTAGTGGCATCGGCCTGCCCGTTGGATAAGCGTAAAGCGGCTAACGCGGCGGCTGATGTGGCCATCCCTTGGTTAACGGCTAAGCTGTGCTTGTAGCCTGCGGCAATGGCTTTGATGGCTCCGATTCGCTCGACGGCAACAGGCTCTAACTCGTGGGCATTCTTGCTGCCACCTAATTGGCCGTGACTGTTATCGCCCCAGCCAAAGACGCTGCCATCCATCAACAAGGCCAGGCTGTGTCCGGCCCCGGCAGCGATAGCTTTGACTCCAGTCAAGTCATTCACTGGCACTGGAATCCGCCGCGTGTTTTGGCTTTCATCGCCTAATTGTCCATAGGCATTGTTACCACAGGAGAGGATGGTGCCATCTTTGAGCAGGAATAGGGTGTGAGCGTAACCGGCAGCCACGGCTTGCACTCCGGTGAGATTCGTGGAGCCGAGTGTGCCAGTCGAGGTGGTCGGGCTACTGACCGTCGTGGGGGTTGTGCTATCGTCAGGTTGTCCATTGCCTAACTGACCATAGTGGTTCCAGCCCCAGGTGCGTACACTGCCATCAGCCATCAGTGCCACGCTGTGCGCTGTCCCGGCACTAATGGCACGCACGCCAGTCAGATCAGCGACCTGCACGGGTGTACTGGTGTCATTGGTCGTGCCATCACCCAATTGGCCGTAGAAGTTGCTGCCCCAGGCCCAGACGGTGCCATCCTGTTTTAAGGCGAGACTGAAATAAACGCCCGCAGCAATCGCCTGCACGTTACGCAAGTTCTGCACTTGCACTGGCAAACTGCTGTCATTATTGGTGCCATCACCTAATTGTCCTGATTGGTTAAGACCCCAGGCCCAGACGGTGCCATCCTGTTTTAAGGCCAGGGAATGATACCAACCTGCGGCCACCGCACGCACCCCCGCGAGGTTATCAACTGTTACGGGTGATAGCCTATCCTCATTGGTGCCATCGCCCAGTTGACCTGCTCCGTTATAACCCCAAGCATGAACCAGGCCATCCTTTGTAAGAGCCAGACTATGGGAGCCACCAGCAGCTACCGTCAACACATCCGTAATGTTATTGACAAGTTGTGGTAGAGGTTGGTCTTGGTGATTACCAATGCCCAATTCACCAAAGGTGTTGTCGCCCCAGCTAAAGGCCACGCTGGTCTGCGTGACAACATTCACGACCGCCGTCGCCACCAAATCAGGATGCCCCACCACTGACACCACAACATGATAGCGGCCCGGCACGTCGGGCGCAGTATAGAGACCATCCGTTGTAATGGTGCCACCAGAGTCGGACTCCTGCACCTGCCAGTTAACCGCTACCTTCCCCAAGCCGGTGACTGTGGCCAGGAATTGCTGTTGTTGGCCAACGAGCAAGGTAGCGGTTAACGGGGTGAGAGTAATAGTGGGCTTACCGTTGTTATCAATATTGGTGACCTGCACATCGGGCGGGTTTAAGCCATTGTACTGCGTATCCGAACTAACGGCAGGGGTCGTGATAATCTCATAAGGCTCATGAAGGCTGTGGGCATTATCCGCCGCGCCAGTCACCGTAACTGTGTGTGGGGCGTTCCAATTGTTGCGGTTAAAGATTATTATCGAGGGCGACACTGTGCCATTTGAGAGGTTGCTGCTACTCAGTCCAATGGTCACAATAGAAGTGGGTTGGCTATTCAGCTTGATCGTGAACGTGGCGGTGCCGCCCTGTTCCGTCGTGGTAAGCCCCGCCTGCGGCGTCACAAAGAAGCCTGCTTTGCGCTGATGCAAATTGACCACCGTGACGGATGGCGGAGTCAGGCCGTTGTAGCCTTGATCGCTACTCTGGGCCGGGCCAAGCAGAATATGATAAGTAATTGCGCCAGCCGCCAGGCTATTCACTCCCTGCACTGTCACATGCTGGGGCGTTCTCCAATTGGCCGGGGTAAAGACCAGAACCGTGGGTGTAACGGTGCCTTGCCCGGTATCACTGCTGCTCACCGGGATCGTCACTTTCGCGGTAGGCTGCGTGTTCAAGCGCATGGCGAAGCTGTCACTGCCGCCGCCGGAAGTTGTGGTTAAACCCGTCAACGGGAAGACGGTAAAGCCGACTGTATTAGTGCCCTCATTGGTGACCTGCACGTTAGGCACAGGCAAACGATTGTACTTTGCATCAGCACTCAGGCTAAAAGTGATAATTTGATAGAGTTGTGGTGCTTCTTGCTTGTGGTTATTTACCCCGGTAATCGTCACCTGCTGAGCCACATTCCAGTTGGCTGGTGTGAACAACAACGTGACCGGACTGACTACGCCCTGTTGCGGGTTACTGCTGCGCAAACCAAGCCGCACATTATTAGTGGGTTGGCTCTTGAGCTTAACAGTGAAGATCGCCTGTCCCCCAGACTTGGTAGTCTTTAAGCCAGCGGTGGGAGTCACTACAAAGCCAACGGCATCGTTATCTTTGTTGACGACAGTGACCGCAGCACCACTTTGGCCGTTATATTGAACATCGCTACTAGTGGCTGGCCCAACGTTAATCGTATAGGTTTGATCGCCATCAGCCACTTGATCATCTACACCTTTAACAGTCACCGTCTGCGGCACATTAAAGTTCTGTGGCGTGAAGAGCAAAGAGGCCGGAGCCACAGTGCCTTCCCCGCTGTTACTACTGCTCAAAGGAATGGTGACATTGCTGCCAGGCTTGCTACTGAGGCTAACCGTGAACGTCGCCGTGCCACCGGCTTCGGTCGTGGTTAAGCCTGTGGTTGGAGTAACGATGATAGCACCAGCACTGTAGACATTGGTGACATTCAAAATAACAGGCGCTAAGTTTTTGTAACCTGCGTCATTGCTGCCAGCGGGGTCTAAGGTAATCTTGTAAGTTTGATTGGTGCTGGAAGATTGGTCGTTGGCACCCGTCACGGTCACGGTTTGCGCTAGGTTGTAGTTTTGTGGTGTAAAGGTCAAGGTGGCAGGCGAAACTGTGCCCTGGTTGGTGTTGCTGCTACTCAATCCGATGGTCACATTCCCCACGGGCTGGCTATTAAGCTTTACGGTGAAGGTGGCCGTGCCGCCAGTGGAGGTGGTGGTCAAGCCGGTAGTGGGCGCGACGATGATGCCCGCAGTATCATTATCGGTGACGACTACAGTGGTTGAATCAGGATTATGCCCGGTGGCACTGGCCGTAATTTTGACGTTCTGCGAGCCGTCCGCCACCGCGTTGTCTACCGCGCTGATGGGGAACGTCACGGATGTCTGGCCCGCTGGAATGGTGACGGTGGCAGGCACCGTCACTTTGCCCGTGTTGCTGCTGGTCAGAGTCACTACTAAGTCCGAGCCAGTAAAGGTGTTACGCGTGACCGTGCCAATCGCAGCATTGCTTCCCGCGCCTTCGCTGAAAGTGGGAGGAGTGGTAGCCGGGGAAGTGACAATATTCAACCTCAAAGCTGCCGGAGTCGAGGTCTGATCCTGGGCGAATTCACTGGTGTCCCCAAAGCTGCTCCCACTTGTTGTGTTGGTCGCCGTTGCGGTAAAGAATTGCCCGGCAAAGGTACCATTTATTGTCAGGCTAAACGAGGCATTACCGCTGCCATTGGTCGTTGCATTCTGGCTGCCAATGTAAACCTCGCCTTCCCCTGACCCGGTGCTATCTTCCGTTGTATTGCGATAGAAATCAATGGCAAAGGTGTTATTGGCGATGCTGTTCAGGGTGCCGCCAATGATTGTTTGTCCACCGTTGGTTGTCACATTAGTGATAACTGGAAAATTCTGAAGGTTATTTGGCCCGGTGTCAGCATCGCCTGCATCATTGGCCGTAACCACGTTCGCTGCCTCACCAGAGGGCTGCAAGTTAATGCCCAGCCCGCCGTTGCTGAAAATCGTGTTGCCGCGAATGGTGTTGCCAGTCGCGTTAACCGTTGAAACCCCCTGCCCCACCTGCACACCCGACCCGGTGTTGAAGGCAATGGTGTTGCCCGCTGCCAGGCTGCCAATGATGTTGTTCTTTGCGCCGTTAAAGAGGTTGACACCCCGCAGGTTCGGCAAAGCTCCGGTACCCCCAGCATCCGTGCCAATGAAGTTGCCCAGAATTTGATTGCCGCTGGGCACCTGCGTGCCGTTCGCATTGCCCTGAAGGTTGATACCATCATTCACATTGCCGGAGATGAGGTTGCCCGCTCCGGTAGTGCTACCACCAATAATGTTATTCTGCGCGTTTTGTCCCAACAGAACACCAAATACGGCATTGGGAATCGCCGCTGTGCCCGCCGCGTTCGTGCCAATGAAGTTGCCTGCCACCGTGTTATTTGAAGCTTGGCCAATCTCCACACCGACGCCGCTATTGCCTGTCGCGTTTTTGCTTCCAGAGATGATATTACGGGCCGCTGCGGTAGTGCCGCCAATGGTGTTACTACTGGCACCAGTGCCGATAAACACCCCATCAAGCTTATTCGGTACCGCACTGGCCCCGGTGGTATCGGTGCCGATATAGTTACCCTGCACGGAGTTGTTACTGGTGCCCGTGCCATTTATCTCAATCCCGGCAGTTCCATTACCAGAAATAATGTTGCGGGCCGCAGTTGAGATGCCGCCGATGACATTGTTCTGTGCGCCACTAAAAATAGAAACTCCGCTGAAGTCATTGCCTAGAGTAGTGCTATTAACCGTGTTCGTGCCAATGAAATTCCCTTGCACAAGGTTGTTATTGGTGCCCGTGCCGTTAATCTCGATTCCGGCACCGGAACTGTTGCCAGAAATTATGTTTCCAGCACCAGCCGTCGTGCCACCGATCAGGTTCTTGATGGCGCCGCCAAAAATATCAACGCCATCTGTACCATTAGGCACGGTACTAACACCGGTGGCATTGGTACCAAGGAAGTTGCCCTGCACCGTGTTGCCTACGGGAGTGCCGGGAGTTGTGGCCGTGGGACTGAGTATGTCAATACCAGCTAAGGTGTTGCCCGAAATGACGTTACCAGCACCAGTAGTGGTGCCGCCTATAGTGTTATTGTCGGCATCAATAGCGATAACCACACCATCACCATTGTGCAGGGCACTCGTCCCCGCCTTATTAGTGCCGATGAAGTTACCTTCTACTAAATTGCCGGTGGTGCCAAAGTCTGTGATGTGAACCCCGACGCCAGTGTTCCCAGAAATGATATTACGCGCTGCCGCTGTAGTTCCGCCGATAATATTAGCTTGCGCCGACGCTTCAATTATCACCCCCGCAGCATTGGCCAGCGAAGCAGTGCCATTCTGGTCGGTGCCGATGAAATTGCCCTGCACCGTGCTATTACTGCTATTGCTGATGGAAAGCCCATTTCCGCCATTTCCAGAGAGGACATTGCCATCCGCCGCGCCTATGCCGCCGATGACGGTATTTAAAGGGCCATTGAGCACAGTAATGCCATCAAAGCTGTTCTTCACGGCAGCCGTGTCGGTGCTGTTCACCCCAATTAGGTTGCCTTTGATCTGGTTATTATTGGTGCCATTGCCAGAGAGAGCAACACCGTGCCCGCCATTGCCTGAAATCACGTTGCCTTCACCGGCGTTGCTGCCACCGATTATGTTGCTGGTGCAATTATCGGTCATATTGATACCATTTTGCTGATTCGCAACACCGTTAGCCCCGGCTGCATCCAGACCGATGTAGTTACCACTGATGGTGTTGCTGGATGGCCCTGGGGCAGCAGCGGTCTGAATATTGATGCCTGGCCCAACATTACCGGAAATGATGTTACGGGCCAATGCATTGGTGTTGGTGTTACCGCCTATCTGGTTACTCTGCGCATCTCCATCGAGCGTAATACCACTGCCCTGGTTAGCCAAGGCTGCTGTGCCAGCGGCATTCAAGCCAATGCTGTTGTTTTGCACCGTGTTGGATTTTGCTCCGCTAATGCCCACCCCACCGGAGGTGCCATTGCCCGCAATCAGGTTGCCTGCTCCTGCCACCGCGTCGCCGATTTTATTGTTATGCGCGTTTGACCAGACTAACACTCCTTCTGCATTGGGCTGGGCGTTGCTGCCCGCGGCATCGGTGCCGATATAGTTACCGATGACGGAGTTGTTTGCCGTATTACTGCCCTGTAACTCTACACCCGTGCTAACGTTACCAGAGATGAGGTTGCGCGCTGTCGAGGTCGTGCCGCCGATGACGTTGCCAATGGTCACATCGGCGGCGGAACTTTGCCATAGCAGAACGCCCCGGTCTCCATTAAAGAGAGCATTACCCGTAGCGCCCATGCCAATGCTATTGCCCAGCACCGTATTATTCTGTCCACCTTCAATGGTAATACCAGAAGTTCCATTACCAGAGATAATATTGCCTGCTCCGGTGCCGGGGGTACCCGTGGTGCCACCGATTTGGTTGCTAACAGCAAGATTTAAGATGTCTACGCCTACGCCTGTATTCGCCAATTGTGTAGTGCCATTGGCTTGCGTGCCGATATAGTTGCCCTGCACGTTACTACTGGTGACAGCATCGAGTTGAATGCCAGCACCCGCATTCCCGGATATTATATTGCGGTCGGCTACAGCAGCACTCCCAATGGATGTGTTAGTGGCTCCATTGCTCACCTTGATGCCATCCCCCACATTCGCTGCCCCGGTGGTGCCCGCCGCATTCGTGCCAAGGAAGCAGCCTGTGACACTGTTATTAGCCGTGACCGAGCCTCCCGCCGGGTCCAGAATACTGACGCCATTACCCTTAAAGTTATTGATGACTAAGCCCTTGACCACGCAATTAGAAGCATCCTGAATGGTGAGACCATTAGCGCTAGCGCCTGCCGATGTTCCATTGAGAACGATCTTCAAGACCGCGTTATCTCCAACGGAGAGAGTATTGACGGTGCTACCGGGTTGGCTGTAACCGTCTACGATAGTGGTGTTCTGATCTAGAGTCGGCAGAGCAGAACCTGGAGAAATTGTCCAGACCCCACCGCTAAAATTAGGATCAGAGGTCGGAATATTAAAGGTGACCGTTTGAGGCGCATTATTGTGAGCAAAGTTCAGCGCATTGCGCAGGCTGCCAGCCCCAGTATCGTTGGTGTTGACCACGACATTAGAGGTCTGAACCAGGTTAGCCTTACTAAATTCGCTGGTGTCCAGCGAACCAGTGGTGAGAGTTGCCGTGGCAGTAATGTAATTACCGGCAGCCACCCCGGTTAGAGACAGATTAAAGGCAGCATGACCTGTTGCATCTACGGTCACATTCGTCGAGGTCACATAAGTTTCACCTTGACCAAAACCTGAAGGATCAATATCGGTAGCCGGGGTGCTGTAAAAATCGAGACTATAAACTGTGCCATTGACCGCTGTGGTATCAAGGGTGCCATCAACAACAGCATTGGTGCCACTTTGAGTTGCATAATTGATGACCGGGAAGTTTTGAAGGTTATTCGGCCCGGTGTCAGTGTCACCTGCATCATTGGCTGTCACGCCAAAACTGTTTTCCGTTCCGCCCACTAAATTGATGCCCAGGGCGTTATTATCAGAAATAGCATTACCGCGAATGGAGTTGCCTATGGTGCTGCTGGGGGTCGTGCCATCGGTTACGCGCACACCCGCACCTTTATTATGCCCAATCTTATTCCCCTCGCCTGCCGCTATGCCACCGACCGTATTATTACTGGCGCTATCATAAATGGCTACGCCGTCACCCCCATTTGCCAGACCAGAGGTGCCAGTGATATCAATCCCGATGAAATTACCCTGCACGATGTTTGAATTTGTGTTGGGATTCTGGAGGGCGACGCCTTGAAACTTATTACCAGAGATGATATTACGCGCAGCGGATGTGGTGCCACCGACAGTATTGCCCTGCGTCCCGCCAAAGAGATCTACTCCCGACCCACCATTGGCCAGTGCAACGGTGCCAGTGACATCGGTGCCGAGCAAATTACCCTGCACTGTATTGTGACTGGTGCCAGCATCACCAATCGAGATAGCGTCCCCAATGTTACCAGAGATGACGTTGCCCAGTCCTGATGCTGCACCGCCAATAGCATTGGTCTGTGCGCCAGAGCGCACCTCCACACCAACAGCACCATTGCCCAATGCGCTGGTGCCGTTGACATTCGTCCCGATGTAGTTGCCCTGCACGACATTGCTATTACTGCCAGTAATATAAATACCGTCCCTACCATTGCCAGCAATAAAATTACGTTCGCCTACATCGTTGATGCCATCGCCATTGGTGCCGATGAGGTTGCTATTCGATCCCAGGATGTGGATACCTTCGAGATTGTTCCCCAGCCCCGTCGTACTGCTGGCATCGGTGCCAATATAGTTACCCTGCACAGTGTTACTACCTGTATTATCACCTGCTGGTACTAAGCCAATTTCCACACCATAGTTATTATTGCCGCTGATCACATTGCCTGCTCCGGTCGCGCCACCACCGATAGTGTTGTTCTGGGCGTTGGTGTTAATGGAAACGCCGCTGCCTTGGTTTGGTAGAGACGTACCAGTTGCACAAAGCCCAATAGTATTACCCTGCACTACGTTGAGGCTGGTTTGAGGGGCAGAAGCCGTGCCTTGAATATTAATTCCGTTGAGGCCATTACCCGAAATGACATTACCCGCGCCTGCCCCTGTGCCACCGATGCTGTTACCCTGTGCGCCTTTATCAATGAGGACACCATCCTGATTGTTCGGCAGGGCCATGCTACCAGTGACGTCAGTGCCAATATAGTTGCCTTCGATAATGTTGGTGTTGGTACTCCTACCATCAATGAGAACTCCTGACGGTGTGTTGCCAGAAATGATATTGCGCGCCGCCGCAGTTGTGCCGCCAATGGTATTACCCTGTGCCCCAGCAACAATGCCCACCCCACCCACAGTACCATTACCCAGGGCCGTGCTGCCAGTAGCATCAGCGCCAATAAGATTCCCTTCAACGGTATTATTATTAGCAGCATTTAGACTCACGCCTCCTTCCATATTGCCCGAAATGACATTACCCGCGCCTGCCGCTGTGCCACCAATCGTATTGCCACTTGCGCTGGCCTCCACGTTGACTCCAATACCATTTTGAACGGAGGCCGTCCCACCAACATTCGTTCCAATGTAATTGCCCTCAATAACATTTCCGGTAACTCCGTTACCGGAAATATCAACTCCATCCGCCGTATTGCCGGAGATAATGTTGCGTGTGGCTGTCGTTGTGCCGCCGATGACGTTATTTGTCGAGGAATTATCAATTAAGACCCCCGTTTCGTTGCTACTGACGGCGCTGCTGGAATTCACGCCAATATAACATCCTTGCACCAAATTAGATGAAGACCCACTAATATGAATGCCGCTGTTTCCCGTATTCGTAAAACCAATGATGCCCAGTGCTTTAATGGTGCTGCCGTCACTGCCAGCATCAAGTTCTAAACCAGCCCCGTTAACGGCAATAGCTGTTGAAGAAGCGGGCTTAATAAAAATCAGTGGCGTCCCGCCATAGGTAGGCTGAGTAGTGCCGTCTATGGTAACAGACTTCGTGATGGCAGGCAGTGCCGAATTGACAACAATCGTCTGAGCACCAGTGCTGATGTTGAATTTAATAGTGTAGGTAGCACCAGGCGCTGGCAAAGGTGATGGCCCAGTGTTGACCTCTTGAATCGCGGCGCGTAAGGTGCAAGCCCCAGATCTATCAGCACAGACACCGTCGCCAGGATTTGCGTCACTCGTGTCAGCGGTCGAATTTACGGTGAAGATAGGCGACGTGGGTGGGGGTGCGGCGGCTTGAGCATGGGCCGCAGAAGTCATTAATGCAGTCATGACAAAACAGGTGATGCCCAGGAGAGCGGGACGCAGGTAAAGGCTTCTCACGTTAGTGTTTCCTCTTATTGAACTTATGGCCAGTGACAATGGCGGGACGCAAATTGACCCTATTGTAACACAAGCGTAACCGCTGCGGGGCAAATTAAAGATAATTGCAAGAGACAGCAAAAAGCCGGGCCTCTAAAAGACCCGGCTTAGTCTCGCCCTATCCTGCTGACCAGAGGATGTCTGACCGTTGCGGGGGCGCGCGTAGGGGCGCTGCCTGTTGCGCCCCTACAGGTGGCGTGTGCAGGAGCTAAACAGTAACTGCCGTATGCCCACTCTTCGCGCTACCGTTACTATGCCCTAACAGCCGCGCGCTGCGCACATTGGCGAGGGTTTCGCAGATGCTTTCGACCATGCGCAGCAGTTGAGCCGAGGAAATAACGCGAGTATCGAGGACAATGCCTTCCATTGGGCGCAGCGAAATGTTTTGCAGGACGCGCTTGTCATGGCCCTCCGTGAGCTGTCCGTAAACGGCGGAAGTATCTTCGTCCACAAAGCGGTCACCAGGCTTGAGGCGAATCATCACTTCACGTTCAGTTTTGGAGATGCCGCGCAAATGAGCGTGCAGCAGATGCACCCTCACTCTCAGAATACGCACGAGGTTAAAGGCGGGTGGCGGTAGGGGGCCGAAGCGGTCGCGCAATTCATCTTGCAAAGCTTGGGCTTCTTCGACTGTGGTGACGTTGGCCATTTTGCGATAAAGATAGAGGCGATCCCGCTCTTGCGGCACATAGTCATTGGGCAAGAAAGCGGGCACGGGCAAGTCGGCTTCGGGCAACTCTTCACGGCGCTGAATCGGCTCATGCTTTAGGCGGCGCACCGCTTCACTCAGCATATCGGTGTACATTTCAAAACCCACGGCTGCAATGCTGCCACTTTGCTTAACGCCCAGCAAATCACCTGCGCCACGAATTTCCAAATCGCGCATGGCGATTTTAAAGCCAGCGCCTAAGTCGGTGAACTCTTGCACTGCTGCAAAACGGCTTTCGGCGGCTTCGCCGATTTTACCGCGCGAGCCACTAAAGAAGTAAGCATAGCCCTGTCGCGCTGAACGCCCTACCCGTCCGCGCAACTGATACATCTGCGATAAGCCCAGGAGTTCGGCACGGTCTACAATGAGGGTATTGACATTTGGCAGATCAAGACCATTTTCGATAATGGTGGTCGAGAGCAGAATATCGGTGCGATGGTGCATAAAGTCGAGCATGACTTGTTCCAATTCTTCATCCGCCATCTGGCCATGCCCAACGCCCACACGGGCATGAGGCACTAATTGCCTGATGCGTTCTGCGATGTGGTGGATGCTGCTAATGCGGTTATGCACATAATAAACCTGGCCCTCACGCTCTATCTCGCGTTCTATGGACTGGCGCACCAGTTCTTCTTTATAGGGCATGACAAAGGTGCGGACGGGCAGGCGACCCGCGGGCGGGTCGGAGATCAGTGATATTTCGCGCAAACCACCAAGGGCGAAATGCAGCGTGCGCGGGATGGGTGTAGCGGAAAGCGTGAGAATATCCACCTCGCGCCGCATTTCTTTGAGCTTCTCTTTCTGGATAACGCCAAACCGTTGTTCTTCATCTACAATGACCAGGCCAAGGTCACGGAACTGCACATCGCTCTGTAGTAACCGGTGGGTGCCAATGAGAATATCCACCGCGCCCAGGCGCACATCTTCGGCAATCTGTCGCTGCTCGGCAGGCGTGCGAAAACGAGAAAGCACTTCCACCCGCGTCGGATAAGGTGCCAGGCGTTCAGAGAAAGTCTGATAATGCTGCTGGGCTAAAACGGTGGTGGGCACCAGGACGGCAACTTGACGGTTATCCTGCACCACCTTAAAGGCGGCGCGCACGGCAACTTCTGTCTTACCATAGCCGACATCGCCACAGATGAGGCGATCCATCGGCTTATCCGATTCCAGGTCGGCTTTGGTTTCTTTAATGGCGCTTAACTGGCCGGGAGTCTCTTCGTAAGGAAACGCCGATTCCATTTCACGTTGCCAAGGCGTATCGGGCGAAATCGGTTCCTTTTCAGCCTTGCCCCGCGCCGCATAAAGCTCGGCTAACTGTTTGGCAACTTGTATCGCTTCTTCACTAACACGCTTCTTGGTGCGCTCCCAGCCATTGCCGCGCAACTGGTTCAAGGGCGGCGGCACGGCGTGCGAACCTAAGTATTTCTGCACCCGGTCAAGTTGCTGCACAGGCACATAGAGCCGATCCTTGCCCTCATATTCCAGTAAGAGATAATCATTTACGGCCCCGGCAATCTGTTGCCGCACCACGCCGGAATAACGCGCGATACCGTGGTTAATATGCACCACAAAATCGCCCACTTTCAGGTCAGACAACTGCGAGAGAGGCGAACTCTTTTCTGTCGCTTTGGGTGCAATGGTGCGCTTGCGGTTGCGTGTCTTCGAGGGCATATGCGGCTGCAACGTTTGCCAGCCGAACATTTCGGCATCGGTTAGCACCGCTAAGGGGAACTGCTGGTCATCAGTGGGTGCAGTTTTTGTTTTACTGCCGGTTGCATCCTCAAAATAAAAACCGGCTGATAATCGTTGCGGCATCAAGAGAGCCAGCGAGGATTGCACCTGATTAATCGCATCCAACAAATGCACATGATGCACATTGCCATCCGCCAAAATCTCGCGCACGCGCCGTGAATGAAGAGTAGATAACACGACCACACCACCACGCCGCTGCCATCGCTTAATCCATTCCAGCAATATATCTAACTTGCCGCCAAAAGCGGGCGGGGTGTGAATATCTAAGTGGTAAATAGTGATTGGTGATTGGTGAGTGCCATCAGCATTCAATTCTGCTGAGTTAGTGATCTCTGGGGCAACATGCAATTCAACGCTGGAGAACTCTGCGGCGCGGGTAATAAGTTCATTGAAGCTGCATAAAGGCAAATGAGGCAATTCTAACATGGTGCCTGCGGCTAAGGCACCCTGGCGAATGGATTCCTCATCTTCTAATAGACGCTCGACTTGCAATCGCCCGCGTTGCGGATCAGCCCAGATAATGAGGGCATCAGCGGGTAAATGCTCCAACAGTGTGGGGCGTTGCGGATAAAGCAAAGGGCGGTAGAAATCTAATCCCGCAAAGTAAGAGGCATCACGTAGCCGTTCTATATCGCGGCCCACCGATTCCGCTAAAGCTTCAGCCTCATCATGCTTGCCTTCTTGCCGCAGCCACGTTGTCTGTTGATCTAATAACTCTTCTAATTGCCGGGCCACCGCCTCGCCCCTGGCGGCGGTTAAATAAACTTCGCGTGGGGGGGAGAGGCGCACGCTCGAAACTTTTTCAGTGGAGCGTTGCGTATCAATATCGAACGTGCGCAACGAATCCACTTCATCGCCAAACAATTCTAAGCGCAGGGCGACTCGACCAGCCGGGGGAAAGAAATCAATTAAGCCACCGCGCACCGCAAACTGTCCCGGTGCTTCGACTTGCTCGACGCGTTCATAACCAGTCTGTGCCAGATGCTCAATAAAGGCATCGCGTTCTAACGTCTGATTTACGACAATTTCATCATAGCCATGCTTCAATTCAGCAGGCGGGAGAGTCGGGTGTGCCAGGGCGCTGGCCGTGGTGACAACGATCACGGGTTGGGGACGATGCAGGGCATCCAGAGTCGCCAAGCGGTCTTGGGTGGCACGATTAGAACCTGTGAGGACATCACTGGCACCTTCCGCCGGGCTATTGCGTTCCGGCAAAGGAAAGGAAAGCACTTCAACACTTTCGGTCTGCTGTTGATCCAAGAGCGCACACAGATCGTGCGTGCAGTGTTCAGCACTTTCGATGGTAGGCGCGATCAATAAAACGGTGCGCCCGGTCCGACGCTGCAAAGCTGCCGCTACCGTGCCCCACGCCGCCGGGGGCACTTGAGTAAGCTGCACGCGCACCGTTGCAGATTTTGTCGCTGTGTCAATTTGAGGCGCAGTGGCTGTTTTACCTCGAACGGCTTTACCTTTAGGTCGTGCAGTTGGTTGTTCCGCAGTCGTGGATGCTATTGAGCGAGAGCTGCCTAGTAGTTCTCCAACTTCTCGAACGAGGGGGGATGTTTCCAGAAGATCTAATAAATGCATGTAGCTTGAGTGAGTCCGTAATTATTGCGCAGACCAATTAGGATGTTGACGCCAATCAGCCAGACAAACGGCAACGCAGCGCACTCGGTCGAGTGGCGCTGTGCTTGAATTGTAGCCTGCTATAAATAGACGCTTTCCGCTTAGTGAGGGTTTCGCTAAGGCAAAAGTAAAAGGTAAAATGAAAGAGTGATAGCCCATTACGGCTCCCACCCTTTTGCATTTTACCTTTTTACTTTTGTCTTCTACCGAAGCTGATCGGCAGTATAGTTGAGAAGACCCATAAAGCGGGCGCGCTTGATATGACGGGCAATCACGCGCTGGTGACGTGCGCAGTTGCCAGTATGGCGGCGTGCCAGAATTTTGCCCCGGTCGCTGACAAAGCGCTTCAATTGGGAAGCACTCTTGTAATCCACGCTCAGCGATGGATCAGCGCAAAACTGGCATTTCTTGGCCTTAAGTGGTCTCAGCGGTTTACGACTCCGCGTATTCGGTCGCATGTATAACTCCTGTTTCTTCTTAACTACTCAAGGATACAGAATACAGGAAACGGAACACCAAAAGGTGGTAACGAGGTAGTAATCGCCTCGTGCCCGTATTCTGTTTCCTGTATTCTGTATCCCTACTATCTACTCATCCGCAAATGGATCGCTGTCGTCGAAGTCGTCTTCAGGATAAGTCGGTTGAGGCTGGCGCGCAGGCGCTGCGGCCCGGCTACTTCCTGCTCCCTGGGCTGCGGGTCGCGCCGCTTGACCACCACTGGCGGCACGGGCACCACCCGCTCCGCCTCCGGCGGGGGCAGCATTAGCGCCCGCCGCAGCTCTGGGCGCAGGACGCGCTGGCGCAGCGGCTACGGGCGCGGGTGGAGCAGCATCCTCTTCAGGATAGTAGCCCCCCGCATTTCCGGCACCGTCGGCTCCAGCGTGCATGTCGGCACCGCCATGTGCCTGCCCTTCCCCACCGGCTCCATCGCGTGGTGCATCCAGGGATTCGACGTTATCGCAAACGATGTCAGTGAAGTATTTTTTCTGTCCATCCGGGCCAGTCACTTCACTAATTTCGATGGAACCCTCAACCGCCACCAGGCGGCCTTTGCCAACGTAATTGGCCACAAACTCGGCCTTTTGACGCCAGGCTTTGCAGCGAAAAAAGTCGGTCTGGCGCTCACCGGTCTGCTGGTTCTTAAAACGACGATCCACAGCGAGGGAAAAGGTCGTGACGGCTAAACCACCAGCGGTATAGCGCAGTTCGGGGTCGCGGGTCAGACGACCGATCAGAATAACCCGATTATACGACGGCATAACTAAGCTCCTCTCTTGGCGGCCCCAGAGATTTGGTTAAAGGGCCGGACAAGGCTATTTAGGTAGGGGGTAGATGGTAGGTAGTAGTTAGGATTAGGTTGATTTAAAGCAGCCCTCGTAGTTCATCAAGCCGTCCCTACCTACCATCTCCCCCTACTTGTCTACTCTAAGTATCTTCTCTCAGGATCATGTGGCGCAACACATTTTCATCCAATTTAAAGAAACGATCCAACTCGGTTGACGTTTCCTTGGTAAAGCGTGCATTCACCACCACATAGATACCTTCGATTTGCTTTTCAATCGCGTAGGCGGTACGACGTGCCTCGGAAGTGCGCAGGTTATCTACAGCACCACCATTATCTTCAATCAGTGCGCGCACTCGCGTGGCGGTTTGATCCGCGCCTTCAGGATTACCAGCGCGCACGATATAAATGATTTCGTAAGCACGGCCATTGGGCACATCTTTGCGGGGAGCGGCTTCTTGCGCTACCAGAGCAGGGCCACCCAAGGGGTCGCCCCAGGACGGACGCGCAGCCCCATTGCGAGAGCTTGTTCCACTATCGGTCGCTGTGGCCGTAGGAGTTGTCTCACTACCGTTGGATTCCTCCGTCGCCGAACTGTCCGTCGTTGGAGTTTCCTCGGTCGTCACGTTGTCAGTGGAGCCTGCATCGGTGGCACCACCATCGGCCTGCGCTTCCACATCGGCTGGCGCAGCCATGTTTTCATCTGCCAAATTATTCACCTCCTTCTCACGGTCAATCTCCATACATCAGATACGGCCCCCGAACATCTTTTCCAAGCATCTCTCTAACAGAGACACCACAGAAGTGGCTAGTCGGGAGCGAGAAGGACAAATTTTAGAGCCATAGTACTCTACCAAAAAAGTGGATTATCCGCAATATGCCCTCACCCCCGGCCCCTCTCCCACGCTGCGGGCGAGGGGTGCTCAAACTCACGTTGCCAAGGATAGCAGAGGAAATAACCGCAGAGACGCCGAGGGCGCAGAGAGTTATCTCTATTCCGGCTCCGCGTTCTCCGCGTCTCTGCGGTTTATCCCTTTCCACTAGCAACTCTGCGTGTGACCACCCCTCGCCCGCAGCGTGGGAGAGGGGCCGGGGGTGAGGGCATATTGGCGTAAGGGCAGGCAAGTGCTACAATGCGTTTCGATTAAGCGAATTTACCTATTACTTAGAGGATTACAGCTTTCATGGCTAAGCAAAAAACGTCAACTCCTTTGCGCATTGGCATTGTCGGAGCGGGGATTGGACAGGCGCATATTCGGGGCTACAAACAGGTGCCAGAAGTCGAGATTGCCGCTATCTGCGACCTGAATGAAGAACGCGCCCGTCATGTCGCACATGATAATGAATTGGCCCAAGCGCAAATCTTTGCTGACCATCGCGCGATGCTGGATCAGGTTGAACTTGATGCGGTCTCGGTTTGCGTGCCGAATGTAGCCCATCGGCCCATAGCTGTAGATTGCCTTAACGCAGGCAAGCATGTCCTCTGCGAAAAGCCTTTAGCCATTAATGCCCGCGAAGCCCAGAAAATTGCGGATGCCGCGTCTAAAAACAAGCTTAAATGTATGGTCGCCCAGGTCAACCGCTTCCGTGCCGACTCCATCTTTCTTAAACAGTGCATCCAGAACGGCGACTTAGGCAATATCTACTATGCCCATACGGGCTGGTTGCGTAAACGCGGCATTCCCGGCTATGGCGGCTGGTTTACGACCAAAGAACTGAGTGGCGGCGGCCCCCTGATTGACATCGGCGTGCATTTGCTCGACATCGCCTGGTGGCTCTGTGGTTGTCCTCAACCAGTCAGCGTCATGGGCGTGACTTATGCCGAATTTGGCCCACGAGGGAAAGGGGTTGGAGGCTGGGGCACGTCCACACCGGAAGGCACTTTTAACGTCGAAGATTTAGCGGTTGGCCTCATCCGCTTTGCCAATGGATTAACCATTAACTTAGAAGTATCCTGGGCGATTAACAATGAGCGCGAACGCCAATGGTGTCAGCTTTTTGGGAATGAGGGTGGCTGTGAATGGGGCGAAAACACGGTTTTAAACCACGAAGTCAATAATATCCCGACCATCAGCAAACCAGACCTGCCCAAGCGCGACCCGTGGCAAGGCGAAATGCAACACTTTGCCAACGCTATCCTCAACAACACCACTCCTGACCCGGATGCTACGCAGGGCGTCACTATGATGAAAATGTTGGACGCTATTTATAAGAGTGCCGAGACCAAGCGAGAAGTTGTAATTAAATAACCCTCATGTTCCTGGATTCTCATTGTCACCTGACCTCGCCTGAACTGGCCGTTGATTTTGACGGAGTATTAGAGCGGGCACTGGCCAACGGGGTGACAGGATTCCTTAACATCGGTGACAACATCGAATCGTCGCAAGCGGCTTGTGTCCAGGCAGCACAGGCTCAACAGAAAGGCATAACTGTATGGGCCACTGCCGGGGTGCATCCGCAACACGCTCTGGAATATAACGATCAATCTGCTGGCACAACGGAAGCCCTCTTTGCGTTGGCAAAAAATCCGCTGATCCGCGCTATTGGTGAAATCGGGCTTGATTTTGTTTATGATGACCAGCATCCACAATATCCGGGTGCATCGCGCGAAGTGCAAGCGGATGTGCTGCGACAACAATTAGAGATTGCCATCACTCTTAGCTTGCCCGTTGTGATTCATAACCGCGAAGCGGATGAGGCGTTGTTAGCCATCATTAAAGATTACTCTTCTCAGTTGCCTGGTGGAGTGTTTCACTGTTTTGGTTCGCCCCTGGAGATAGCGCGACGGGTACTGGATTTGGGCTTTCATTTGGGCTTCACCGGATTAGTCACTTTTAAAAATGCGGAAGCCGTGCGCGAGGTTGCTAAGTTTTGTCCGCTCGACCGTTTGCTCATTGAAACCGATGCGCCTTATCTCGCGCCTGTGCCGTATCGAGGCAAAACGAACGAACCATCTTACTTGCCTCGTGTGGCGGAAACGGTGGCCTCATTGCACAACTTAGAAGTGCAAGAAATCGCTGCCATAACAACCCACAATGCGATGCAGCTTTTCCACCTGGATGAAAAACAAGCAGAAATCTGAAGCGATGCCTCTATTTGTGCAGCGACAACACCAGCTTAACTCCCAGCGCCAGTGCCACCCCAACGAATATTGGCCGGATGAAGCGAGAGCCATTGCGCAGAGCCATGCCACTGCCCACGTAAGCCCCGGCTAAAATACCTAAGCCCATCGGCAGAGCATAAAGCCAATCAACGTGGCGGCCAATGGCAAACAAGAGAGCAGCGGCCAGGTTGGTCGAGAAGTTAATGACTTTCGTGCTACCGGTTGCCGACAGAAAATCAGCACCCAATAAAGCTACAAACGAGAACGCTAAGAAACTGCCGGTGCCCGGCCCGATCAACCCATCATAAAACCCGATAGACAACGCGCAACAACACGCTACCAGAGCATACCAGCGACGGCGAAATCGCCAGGGGCGTGCGGTCTTCCCAAAGTCCCTACGGAATATGGTAATGAAAGTCACTACCAGCAACGCTACGACAATAATTTGGTTCAGAATTTTATCGGGTAAGGCAATGGCCAACCGCGCCCCGGTTGCAGAAGCGCAAAACGCTAACGCTGCCATTGGCCAGGCAATTTTCTTCACATGCCCGGCTCGCCCATAACGCAATGCCGAGGTCGAGGAACCAAAACTTGCCGCCACTTTATTGGTGCCAAGAACTGTCGCTGTTGGTAAACCAGTTGCCAGCAGAGCAGGAACAGAAATCAGTCCGCCCCCACCTGCAATGGAGTCCACCCACCCGGAAACAAATCCAGCCGCCGCCAAGCCCACCGCCACGAGGGGCGGCCATTGGTTTGTCATGGCTCATAGTATGCATGATGGCGCTATAATCCGATAAGCGTAACCACACAAGAAAAATGAACCGCAGAGACGCAGAGGACACAGAGAGTTAGAGCTGATTCCTCTCTTCCTTCGTGTTCTCTGCGTCTCTGCGGTTCATCAATTAAAGGGCCAAGTCCCCATCAGCTAGTGCCATAAGCCAAAGCGCCTATCTTTCACTACAACTCAACTTTAGCATGTTCTCCCAGATCAGGCTGTTTGCCTGTCGCCAGAGACTTCACCATCTGAATCGCAAAAGCGACTTTACTGGATGTGCCATCCCAGTATTCGGCTGACTGGACATTGACTTTTAAGAGAGCAATTTCTGGCTCATCCGGCCCTTGCGGAAACCACGCTTTGAGTTCCGGTTTCCACCACTGTTTAATTTTCTCCTTATCACGCACTAGTTGGGCCGTGCCCGTCATCGAAATATAAATCTGCTTATTCGGCAGAGCGAAAGCGACATTGACATTCTGATCCCCTGCGACTTCCTGCACCTTGTGCGAACTGGCGTAGGTAAAGAACCAAAGATCGCCATCAAACTCCACTTCTTTGTTGTTGGACATGGGACGCGAATGCAATGAGCCATCCTCTTCCACTGTGGTTAGCATTCCAAAATCAATCTCTTTAATTAACTCACGGATTTTCGCTAGATTCTCCTCACGTCCCGCATGGTTATCTTGTGCCATTGTTGCTTCCCCTTATTTGAGATTCATCATCTTATAAATACCACGACGAGATGAGGAGCAAGTTACTTTCCAATTGCGAGGCTGCATAGAGCAGCACAGTTTCATTGGGGCATTAAAAGGGATAGCTGCTTAGACACTTTATAACAGCCGCCGCATCATCAAGCGATAATCTCGTAATCGGCGTAGCGATAGATCACACTACGCTTAAAATTCTTGGGGGAATGCAACACTGTAACTACATCACCAACCTGAGCCTGACTGTATTCGGCCTTGGTGACGCTCATTTTGCTCTTCATCGGTGCCATAACATGAACAGTGTTATCACTCCAGGCTCGTTGCGCTCCGACCTGCGAACTCATAGAGCCGGGCGAAAACTCATAGTGGATCATGTGCGTATCAGAATCCTCGCCACTAATCACTTCTTTATGCACGATATGCCCGGATGCCGGAATGCCCGCAGCCACAATCGAACGGGTCATTAGTGGCAGGATGTAAATCATCCAGACAAAAGCCAAGAGAATAGCATTCCAGAAGAGGGCAAAAGCCCACATAAAGAGCGTGTGTTTAGCCGCGTTATGGCTCGGCAATCCCAATTGTGCGCCTTTGTAGGGCACCTGGGGCAGCACCCGCACCGAGACTGGTGCGCCATTGTTATAGTTGCCATACTCCGCCGATGAGACCGCAGACGCATCGTGATAGTCGGTTCCGCCAACGCGATAGCGGAATTCAAGATAATAACTGGTGCCGTCCTCATCATCGCTGGTGTGCCGCCCGGTAATTTGTCCCGGTACCCACTGCCCAAAGAGCAACACCAATGTCGAGACCACAGCAACCAGGATTGCTCCGACGCCAACTATCATGTGCGGCAAAATAAAAAGGCGAATACATCCATACCCCTGTTGATGCCCTTTCCGCTTACGTACCGGACGTGGCCCCGGTTGTAAAACTTCCGGCTCGATCTGATGTGAACTCACCATATGGCACCTCACACTACGATTTTCGCATGAGTATTGCCATCTTAACCCAAATTAGTTGCAGAATATGTTAAGTCCTCATCTTCGGAATTAAACTATAGTGCATGGCACGAAAGCATAAACGAAGTTCTCTACAGCAACGCTTTGGTTCTATAGGTGAGAGTCAGCTATCAATCCGCTTTAGAGATTATGGCTGGGAGCCTGGCATTGTGGTACCTGACACCGGGGAGGACTACATTGTAAAAATTCTGGATGGTGAATATTCCAGTGGACTTGCGTTCTATGCCCAAGTTAAGAGCAAGTATAGTGAAGACCGTATCCTGAAGAACGGTGGCATTGGTCGTCGTATTGAAACGAAAGATTTGGATGAACATTGGCGCGATCATGTTCCCCCTGTATTTATCTTCGGGTGGGATGTTACTAAAAATAGCGGTTACTGGATTAGCGCAGCGGACGCCATAGCACAACTTGATTCAAGAAAACCGAGTTGGCGTGACCAAGCTACAGTTGAAGTAAGAATACCATCTTCTAATAAAACAGATAATGCAGGATTATCTCGTTTACGCTATAGCGTAGCCCTTCATGCTGAACCAATAATAGCAACTGGAAAAACTTTAAACATCAATCTTAAATTAGCTTTCTCTAATGACCTAGAGGGATATGCAGCGGTCGAGTCCTTGAAGTTATACCACGAGGAAGGTGAACCTGCTCAAATTAGTGGCAAGTTCATCAAAGGGATCAGGTTTTCAGACTGGTATGAGCGTTTATACGGGTCTATTGAAAATTGGGAAGACTCCTGTATACAGCTTGGATTTACTCCTTCTGAACAATCAATACCTGTACGATTACAGATGTTTTCGTCTAACGGGCGTAGAATTGCAGCGCAAAACATTGATGTTCGGCTCGTAAAGCGAGGAACACAAAAGGCAACTTTAACTAATTCTCATAATCCATCACCTTTTTATTGTCAGTTTATCTTAGAGCGATTGGAGGCAGAATTCAATCTAAATGTCACTATCAGTCTTATTGGTGCCCAGTGCAATGTAAAAGAAGCGAGGGATGCAATACCGTTTTTAAATGCACTGGCCGCTGGGGGGAAACTGCGATTTGAATTCTTTGATGATAGAAGTAATTCTGAGTTTCATGATCATAATATTGAACCTAATAGCTTTCCATCTTTTAGTAATGACGCAATCGCTTTAATAGACAAGCTATGTTTTATTCAACAACGCATAGGATGCAAATTAAATCTCCAAGACTGGGCATGTAGTGAAGAAGATAAGGAGAGAATTAATGAAGTCGCCTGTATTATCGAGACAGGTGTCTTAAAACAAGAGTGTTCTGAGGTTAATATTCCTATCACATCCCCATTTCCTACTGCATCGGAAGTCCTCCAAAAAGTATATGATGGTCACTTATCTGGAAGGCGAGCAATATTTATATTGGCAACTGACGACATCTACACCAACATATTAAACACCAAAATTCCCTTAGGTGGTTACAAACAACAAACCATTGGAACTTTAAAATTGTCCCAAGAGGAGTTTGAAAAAGCAATGGCCACGCTGAAGCAAACAGATGCCCTAAATATTCTGTTAGAGAATGCCACTCAACTTACTGAGTTCGTTGAGTGGCTGCCTGAAAACTATGTTAGCAAAATTTCATCTCTAGACAGTGAAGAAGTCAAAGATATGAAGAGACCCGCATCTCAATAGAGCGGGTCTCTTCACCTCCTAATATTAGTTACTGGCTATCACAGGCAAAGGCACACTGTTTGTTTTGCCATTCTCAAAGCCGATACTTGGCCCAAGGGGAATAGTCTGGCGCTTGCCGTCCTGGTATTCGCGCATGGTTTGGGTAATACGCATGGAGCAGAACTTGGGGCCGCACATGGAGCAGAATTTGGCGTCTTTGAAGGCATCATCGGGGAGTTCTTCATCGTGCATGGAGCGGGCGGTTTCTGGGTCGAGCGAAAGTGCAAATTGCTTTTCCCACTGGAACTCGAAGCGGGCTTTGGAGAGCGCGTCGTCGCGGTCACGGGCACCGGGGCGATTGCGGGCGATGTCGGCGGCGTGGGCAGCAATTTTATAAGCGATAACTCCCTGGCGCACATCGTCTTTGTTGGGCAAACCAAGGTGTTCTTTGGGCGTGACATAACAGAGCATGGCGGCTCCAGCTTGACCGGCGAGAGCGGCACCAATGGAAGAGGTGATGTGGTCGTAGCCGGGTGCGATGTCGGTGACGAGGGGGCCAAGCACATAGAAGGGAGCTTCGTGGCAGACCTGCATTTCACGCTCAACGTTCATGGCAACTAAATGCATGGGAATATGGCCGGGGCCTTCGATCATGACTTGCACATCATGCTCCCAGGCTTTGAGCGTCAGTTCCCCTAAAACATCCAGTTCCGCAAATTGCGCGGCATCGTTGGCATCGGCCAGGCAGCCAGGGCGCAAGCCATCACCCAGGCTAAAGCTGACATCGTATTTCTTAAAAATCTCGCAGATGTCATCGAAGTACTCATAAAGAAAATTATCTTTATGGTGCGCCATCATCCACTGCGCGAGGATGCTGCCGCCCCGCGAGACAATGCCCGTCACGCGGTTGCTGGTGAGTGGAATATGGTGCAGGCGCACCCCGGCGTGAATTGTCATATAATCCACACCCTGCTGGGCCTGCTTTTCGATCACTTCCAGCATGTGCTCGATGGTAAGGTCTTCGACCCGCGACACCGATTCAAGCGCCTGGTAGATAGGCACGGTACCGATGGGCACCGGACTGCGCGAGATGTTGCTGATGCGGATTTCATCTAAGTCGCCCCCAGTGGATAAGTCCATCACCGTATCGGCACCCAGATGCACGGCGGTGTGCAGCTTTTCGAGTTCTTCGTCGAGATTGGAAGTGGTCGAAGAGTTACCAATGTTGGCGTTGATTTTACACTTGGAATTGACGCCAATCGCCATTGGCTCCAGGCAGGTATGATTGATGTTGGCCGGAATAATCATGCGGCCTCGCGCGATTTCATCACGCACAAACTCTGGGCTGAGTTCTTCACGCGCCGCGACATAGCGCATCTCTTCGGTGATTTCGCCCTTACGGGCCAGGTGCATCTGGCTATTGTTACCGTCGCTGTTTTTCAGGCGACGCGCAATCCATTCACTTCTCATAAGTGCTCCTTGCGGAATAGTGCTGTAGTATCGTAAGACATCAAGCATTATAGCAAAGTTGAGCATCAGCTTTGGCGAAATGCAGTTGGCGTTGTTACTGAATTAGCGTGCTACAGAATGCATTTCCGTATCGCCAAGCAGAGTTTGGAGGTAGACAATTTGACCATGATGATGCGTTAGGTCTATGGTTGCCATCATAGCTGCCTGAGCTAGAGGGAAGGCACCAAACGGTAATGTGATGGTGCGTTCTAAGTCACTCGGAGCTAATGCACGCAAACCGTTGGCTTGTGCCTTGGTGACACTTAAAATAAGTTGTTGCGCCTCATCCCGATTGCTGACATTAACCGGCTTCCGTTCAAATTCCCCACCGTTCAATACACCAACCGCACCTTGCAGAATACTAACCAAGTGGTTCACAATTTCCTGGGCTGAATTGGCCGTTGGTTCCGGCTTCCAATCAAACTTATCTTCGGGAATAAACCCAAGGTTATGGGCAAAACTCTGCCCCACCCATTCCACCTGCCGTGCTGTCATTTCCATCGGATGCATAGCTATCTCCTTTATAAATTCTTCTCACCTTACTAAGTGCTGTTGCCCACTGGCTCATTAATAGGCTACTGATATTAATCTTTGCTGTCTATTCGTTATATTTACGAGCTAGAGTAGACTGCGCTTACATGTATCACTGGATGCACCCCTTCGACCATAAAGCGTCACCCCTTTTGGCGGGTGTATTTCTCTCACTCCTGTGGTTGCAATGGCGGCAACCCTTACGGCACCAGCACTTCTCCTCGGTGCAGCGGATGATAACCAATATAGTCTTTGCCCTACCCGCCTTTGCTGCGTTGCGCCTGGTTCTGATTCCCATTCCACTCTACGCAGCATGGGGGGCGACACAGCACCACGTTGGTCTGCTGCACTGGCTAACTCTGCCTCCTCTACTGGCAGCGGTTGCAGGCATCATGACCTTTGATTACGCCTATTACTGGTGGCATATCGCTACCCATAACGTCCCACTACTCTGGCGTTTTCATAACGTACATCATACCGACCTGGATATGGATGTCAGCACGGCCACTCGCTTTCATTTTTGCGAGTTGTTGCTATCGGTGGCATTTCGCGTGGCCGTCGTGCTGCTAACAGGTATAACACCGTGGGCACTCTTAGCTTTTGAAGTGTGCTTTGAATGCGCGGGTCAGTTCCATCATTCCAACTGGTGCTTGCCGGTGCGTGTTGAAAGGGCTTTGAATTTGGTTATCGTCACGCCACGAATGCACGGCATTCATCACTCAATTGTATTGGATGAGACCAATTCTAACTGGGGCACGATCTTCTCCTGGTGGGATAAATTACACCACACTTTGCGCCGCGATATTGCCCAAGCGGACATAACCATTGGCGTGCCCGCCTATCGAGATGAAAAAGAACTCACGGTGGGGCAGCTTTTCCTGTTGCCCTTTCGCCCACAACGTGATTGGAAATTGCCAGACGGGGAGACACCCAAACGAGCAAGTTAATAGAACATAAATTAGGACGCAACGCAGACGACGCTAATTTCATGCGCTATTGAACGCTATTTTTATATTGCGTTGGCTGGCGCTGCGCAGCATGGCGTAACGCAGTTTTGCGTCCCATCCATAATCTCAGGGGCGGGCAAAAGTCAACCAGAGAGCGATAGCACTGGAGATTAACAGCAACGGCGTTGTTATGATACCAACGCGAAAGAATTCCCACGCGCCCATATCTTCGCCCCTCTTACGCGCTCCGGTAATGACGAGCATCGTCGCCAGCGAACCTGTTAGAGTGAGATTCGGCCCTAAATTACAGCCTAATAACGCGCCATATTGAGCCGGATGTGTCGCATGTGCGCCACGCAACACGGAAATAGAAAGCAACGCCATTGGAATATTATTAACGATATTAGAGCCAATGCCTGTGCCAAAAGCTGTGGCAACAATTTGAGGGAGTGAAGTTGAGCCAACCTTCTCTAACCCCCGCGCTGCGATGGGAGCCAGGCCGAGATTCTCTACACCACGAATGACCACAAAAAGCCCTATGACAAAGGGAAATAATGGCCAGGAAATTTCATGCAGAATATGACGATTAAGCTGCTGGCGCACCGCGCCCCAGATGAGCAACACCCCACAACCCACTAAAGCAATTTTGTAGGGCGGGACATGGTAGAGTGAACCAACGAAATAGCCGATGAGAACACCTGCCAGCACCAATACGGCACCATGAAAGTAAGCTGCATCCGGCAGCACTGAATTAGCTTCTGGTAATTCGTCCACCTCAAAGCCCGGTGGCAATTCAGCGCGAAACAGCCACCGAAAGAGAAAGTAATTGACAGCAATGGCCACCACCTGCGGCAAAACCATCCGCAACGCGAACTCAGCGAACCGGAACTGGAACGCGCTCAGGAAAAGCAGATTCGTTAGATTGCTCACTGGCAGCAAGAGGGAAGCAGTATTCGCTACAAAAGCACAGGCCACAAGAAACGGACGTGCCTTCAACTTCAAGCGGGACACAAATGCTAAAACAATCGGCGTCAAGATAATGGCTGTGGTATCCAACGATAAGAAGGCTGTGATGACGCTCCCTAAGAGAAAAACATTGCGAAAGAGCGTCTTGCCATCGCCCCTGGCCGCTCGTGCCGCATGAATGGCAGCCCATTCAAAGAAGCCGGACGCATCCAGCAACGCCGACAGTAGCATCAGAGTAAACAAGAACGCCAGCACATCGGCTCCCTCGGCTACGGTGCGCCATGCCTGTTGCCAGGTTTCCAGCCCAAAGAGCAGCATGAGCAGGCCACCTAAGCTGGTGGCCCAGGCTTCATTCAAACCATAGGGGCGCACCAGAATCAGCACCAGAGTGAGCAGAAATAGGCCCACGGTCAGAACAGTCTGCATGAAAATGCCGGATAGACTACTTAAATACCGGGGCCACTACTTGGGCTTTTTTCATGCCAAGAGCGGCACACCAATTAGAGGAACACCAATTGCATGAGCCTGAGACCGTGACTACCGATCCTAATCCAACTGAGTCTCAAGGCGCAGAGGTGCCAGCTTTACCGCCATCTGATCCATCATTCTATGAACGTTTAGGTCCTGCGGGGCGCACGGTGGTGGAGGCTATGGCAATAGCGGCCATTAACATGGTGCTGGCCCTGGTGCTGCAAAGCCTGCATCTGCAACTCTTCCTGGCAGCGCCAGAGAATGTGCACAGCATTGAGTTGCTGCGTAAAATCAATCCTGCTGTGCTCTTTGTGCTTGCGGTGGCCATTGCCCCGGTTCTGGAAGAATCGCTTTTTCGGGGCTTGCCCTTCTTAATCATGCGCGGTCTGTCGCGCTGGGGCGAGATGCAAGACATTACCAGGCAGGTTGTTTTCTGGGGTTTGGGAGGATGCGCCGCCGTTCTATTCGCCTTCGCTCACGCCAACAGCGGCGCAAGCTTTCATCTGCCATTACCACAATTTCTATTCGGCCTCTGGTCATGGCATGTTATTAATACGCGGGGTTTACGCTACAGCATTTTACTGCACGGCGTGCATAACCTGTTACTGAGCACTTTGCTGCTGCGCGGCGCGTCGTAAGCAATTAGGAATTCTTTTAGCAGGAAGACAAGCGCAAAGGAGAGCAAGAGAAGGATGGGGAGAAGGGGAAAGATAAGAAAAAAGAAAGCCTACAAGAGTTGACTCACGCACGATGATCCCCCTCTAATCAAGATTCCTTTCCCCTTCTCCTCTTCTCCCTTTCTCCCCCTCCTGCTTTCCTTTTCCCCTGTCTTCCTGCTAAAATCAATTGTCCTTATCGGCTTCAGCTTTAACGGTTAATTCTCGCGTGTCGTAGTAACCGCAAAAGAAGCTAATTAAGCCTTGGTCATCGAATTCCAGCAAGGTCGCGCCGTGATAGTTCACGGGCTGGCCATTAACCTCTGCGCCTGTTGTTGTCCAGAACAATCCAGCCGCCTTGTCACTGAGCGTGATGTGGTGAAAGTGCGAATGGGCATTAGCTAAAGTGCTCCGGTAATTCACCCAAAACCCCATAATCTGCTCGCGCCCCCTAACTTGCTGCTGGCGTATCTCCAAGGTGGAATTTGTCAGTGTGGCGTCCTGACTGAAGAGTTTGGCTAAAGCTTCCGCATCGCGTCCGCTCCCCTGCTCCAGGGTATGTAGCGCATCAATAAAACGTTGGGCTAAAGCATCTATTCTCTGGCTCATGAGATATCTTCTCCGAGTTCATTTAAGGATGAGCAAGGGCAATGCCGATAATTCTGACATCTCTTTAGCAGGGTGATTTGCTTATCCTCCTGATATGCCCGTTGCGCCAATTGCACCATGCCGCGTCACCTCAATTCGCATAACTAAGTTAGAACTTCCTTGAGTCAACCGCAGATGGGCAGAAAACGCAACGCGCCCCGCGACAGGAAGTCGGCGGGGCGCGTTGTTTGGCATCCGGCGGAGGTTGGGGTGGCTCCTCCGCCGGAGCGTGAGATTAGTACATACCGTCCATGCCACCCATGCCGCCACCGCCACCAGCGGGGGCTGCGGGAGCCTTTTCCTTGATCTCCGAAGCCAAGACTTCGGTGGTCAGGATCAGAGAAGCAATCGAGGCCGCATTTTCGAGCGCGGAGCGGGTGACCTTAACGGGGTCAACCACGCCAGCTTTCACGAGGTCAACATACTCTTCGGTGAGGGCATTGAGACCCTGACCAGCTTTGCCACGGCGCACTTTGTCTACCACGACGCTGCCTTCCATGCCAGCGTTATGGGCGATTTGGCGCAGTGGCTCTTCCAGAGCGCGACGCACGATGTTGATACCAACCTGCTCGTCGCTGTCATCAGCTTTCAGCTTGTCCAGTGCAATGGCAGCCTGCACGAGAGTGGAGCCGCCACCGGGGACGATACCCTCTTCAACCGCCGCGCGGGTGGCCGAAAGAGCATCCTCAAAGCGGTGCTTCTTCTCTTTCAACTCGGTCTCAGTCGCTGCACCGACGCTCAACTTGGCGACGCCGCCAGCAAGCTTGGCGAGACGCTCTTCGAGCTTCTCACGGTCATAGTCGGAGTCGGTATTCTCGATCTGGTTGCGAATCTGCTGCACGCGACCGGCCACGGCATCCTTGGTGCCGCCACCCTTGATGATGGTGGTCTCGTCCTTGGTGATGATGACCTTCTCGGCGCGACCCAGCATCTTGAAGTCGAGGTTATCAAGCTTGATGCCGAGGTCTTCGCTGACGAAAGTGCCACCGGTCAGGACAGCAATGTCTTCGAGCATCGCCTTGCGACGATCACCGAAGCCAGGAGCCTTTACAGCGGCCACGTTCAGGATGCCACGGATGCGGTTGACTACGAGGGTAGCGAGAGCTTCGCCTTCCACATCTTCAGAGATGATGAGCAAGGGGGTGCCGCTCTTGGCGACCTTTTCCAGCACGGGCACGAGGTCTTGCACGTTGGAGATTTTCTTTTCGTGCAACAGGATGCTGGGATTCTCTAAGACGGCTTCCATGCGCTCAGGATCGGTCACGAAGTAAGGGGACAGGTAGCCCTTGTCGAACTGCATACCTTCCACGATTTCAACCGTGGTGCCGGTGCCCTTCGACTCTTCAATGGTGATAACGCCATCTTTACCGACCTTATCCATCGCCTCAGCGATATACTCGCCGATCTCGCGGTCATTACCGGCAATCGCACCAACCGAAGCAATGCTCTCTTTGTCGGTCACGGGAGTGGAGAGATCACGAATCTTCTCCACGGCAGCGCCGACGGCCTTGTCAATGCCACGCTTGACAGCGAGGGGATTGGCACCGGCAGCGACTACGCGCAGACCTTCACGCACCATTGCCTGGGCCAACACGGTGGCGGTGGTCGTGCCGTCGCCAGCGACATCGTTGGTCTTGCTGGCAACTTCTTTAACGAGCTTGGCTCCGATGTCTTCAATCGGGTCGGCCAATTCAATCTCTTTGGCTACGGTCACGCCATCTTTGGTGATGGTCGGGCTACCGAACTTTTTCTCTAATACGACGTTACGACCGCGCGGGCCGAGGGTTACTTTAACAGCGTCCGCCACTTTATTAACGCCACGCTCCAAACCGCGTCGCGCTTCTTCGCTAAACCGAAGGTCTTTAGCCATTATTCATTCACTCCTTTATACCATTTACGATTGTGGATTGACGATTGACGAATTGATTTTCTGATAGACTTGAATCATCAATCGTCAATCGAAAATCGTCAATATTGCTTAGGATTCTTTAACTGCGAGCAGGCTGCTCTCATCGAGGATGAGATACTCTGTGCCATCCAGCTTAATCTCGGTGCCACCATACTTCGAGTAGATCACCAAGTCACCTTCTTTAACGCTAATCTGCACCTTCTCCCCATTGTCGAGGGTGCGGCCTGGGCCGACAGCGACGACTTTGCCTTCCTGCGGGCGCTCCTTAGCGGTGTCCGGCAGCACGATGCCACCAGCGGTCGTTTCCTGGCTGACACTTGGCTGGACGAGAACCTTATCGCCCAAAGGTTTAATACTTGCCATTGTTAAACGTCCTCCCTTCAATAATCTGATCTTTATTTTAAAGCTTCGTTAGCACTCTCATGAGTAGAGTGCTAAACCAAAAGGTATTATAGAGATGATAGAGAGCAGCGTCAAGGGGTGTCAGAAATTTTTCTCGTCCTTAGCAGGCTATACTCAAACTTGAATTCGTAACGGAGGAGACAATGAGCAAGGACATTATCATTTCGATGATTGAAGTTGGGCGTGTGGGATTGGAGCGCACGGCCAAGGCGGTGCCCGAAGATAAGTTGAATTGGAAACCGCTCGACAATGGGCGCACTGTGCTGGACTTACTGGGTGATGCAGCCCAGGCACCGGCCTTGTGTACAGGGATGCTGCGTGGCAACATCCAATATGGCCCCGAATTGTTTAAGCGCATGGCGCAAGAGCGTGCCACCTGGACACGGGAGGAAGCCCTTAACCATTTGGCGGAGAACACACGGCAACTAATTGAAGAAATTAAGACGTTCCCCGATGAGAAACTGGATGAGCCTTTAACCTTGCCGATGGGTGGCGGCATGACGCTGGCGTGGGGTGTCTGGATATTGATGGCTTACCGTTCCTTTATGTCGCGCACAGCGCAAATTAACTATATCCAAACACTCTACGGTGACTTTGAATCACATTGAATCTGTCATGCATAAACACATGCCCTGCCGATGGCGTTATCGTAAAATGAACAGAGGAGTATGCTTGTGACACTCTCTACAGGAATAATCTATGCCCGCCTTTGACGAAATCGTGCAGCAGTTACAGGAGCGTCGGCCTTTACCGCCCCTCTACCCAACCCAACCCTGGAATAATACTCTGTCACAACAGATTAAAATGTCCTCGGCGGCTGATTTTCTGGGGCCAGAGGCCAGTGCCGCAGCATCGGATAAGGTAGCCGCTTGCCGCGCCGGGTTGCTCCTGTGGAATGATGATTTAGAGGCTTCGCACTCCATCTCACAAGGTCTAGAAAATGCTACGGGAAGCTTCTGGCACGCGATTATGCACCGGCGCGAAGGCGATGCCGCCAACTCTCACTATTGGTGGCGTAGAACGGGTGCGCATCCGGCCTTTGCTGATGTTTACGAAAATGTGTTAGCGGCCCTGCAAGGCGAACCCGCACCGGAAGTGGCAAAACCAGAAGTGGCAGAATTTGTCCAAGCACTGCAACGGGCTGCCACCTGGGTGCCGATGGAATTTGTAGGCCGCTGTGAAATGGCGCGTCGGGGCCAGCTCCAGAGCGACTGGCTCCAACAGGTGCAGGTCATTGAAATATCTACCCTGCTCCGCTGGTGTCGTGCCCAGCTTTAACGAAAACTGCATAAGCGGATGGAGCTATGATGAGCGAAACTGAACCGAAGATTATTAACCCCGACCTTTTGAAAGCGATGCCTTTGCCGGAGACGCCTGCAAAGGGTCAACGCCCACAGCGTGGCGCAATGCTCGTTGTAGTCGGGTCAAAACATCAACCCGGCCCGGCTATTTTAGCGGCTCGTGCTGCCCTGCGTTGCGGCATCGAAGTCTATTTAGCTGCCCCGGAAAGTATTGCGCTGCAAATAAGCATTATGCATCCAGAAGTGCTGCCAATCCCCTTGCCAGAGTCCCCCAATGGCACCGTGGAGCGGGATGGTCTTGGTCTGCTCAAGGAACAAGCCGCCGCTTGCACAGCGGCTGTTTTGAGTCCCGGCTCACCCCGTGATGAAGCGAACATTCGCCAGTTGCAGGAAGTTTTGGATGAGATGTCATTGCCCTTGGTAGCCGATCATGCCACCGCGGATGTATCTAAGCGCAAAGCAAAACAGAATAGCAACAGCACGGCGACACGAATTTGGATTGTGTCTCAAATCTCCGCAGGTAATGCAGCGGACTCTCTGGACTCTTGGGGCAAGCAGGCAGCGGAGCGCAACGCAACGCACATTGTTATGGCTAACAGCGAGGGTGCGCCCCATGTCATCGCGCCTGATGGCACACAATACAAAGACACGACCGAGGCTTGTGGCCTCCAGGTAAGTGGCAGCAGTCACGTTTTGAGTGGAATTGTGGCAGCGTTCCTGGCCCAGAAAGTTGAGCCGATTACTGCCTCTGTCTGGGGCGTGCATATCTTGACTCAAGCAATGGAAGCAGCGCAGAAGGACTTGGGAGATAATTCGGTTATCGCTGGAGATTTGCCGCAACGAATACCGAGTGTTATCCGCTACCTCAAACGCACTATTGAACAGCGCAAGGACAGCCAGCCTTTTGGCTTGCGCAGGAATGTTTAGTATCTAACCCTGTCTCCTTTCCCTTTCCGATAGAGGTTGGGTGGAGGGCTGTCCCTCTAAAAGAAAAAAGCCCCACCAGAATCAACTGGTGGGGCTTTTTTCATTACCTACCGATGAGGAGGAATAGGGCACGGAGAACCGACCGGTGTTCAAGCAGTCAAGGTCCACGCAGGTATTTCTTTGATTCAATAAAGACTCCTTGATTTGATTTCACTGATATGATACAATCCCCTCTGAATCTGAGGTGATTAAAATCATGGACTTTCTACATCAAAGAGATTATTACGATGCAGGAGATATTATTGTGTTGCAATGCGACACACAATGCAACTTTATGATTATGAGTGACTCGGATTTCTCTTCTTACAAACGAGGTAGTAGCTACCATTACTACGGTGGACATTTCAAGTACTTTCCTGCGAAGATTTCCGTTCCTTCAAGTGCCTACTGGAATATTGTCATTGACCTTGGGGGAGGTCAGGCGAATATTCGTTATAGCCTCTCAGTCATTAAAGAAAGATAACGATGAATCTACAAACCAACCCCTCGTATTGTGGTTTTTGATAGCATCGTCGGCATGGCATCTAGATTTGCATCAAGATAAGGAGAATCAGAATGAGATTAGGTATTGAACTTAACGAGACCGACCTCTTTGTTTTGAACACCCTCTTCCAAGAAGATCTAAAGGGCACATACAATCAACATTATGCAACTCAATCTATTTTGGACGATTGTATAACAAGCGGATGCTCTAAAGAAAAAGCGTCTGACTCGATCTTGTGCTTGGTTGATCTCGGTTTTCTCGACGGAATGTTCACCTTTAATAGATCAAACCTTCCAAATAGTGTGCAACTCACAACACAAGGTACAGATGAAGCCTGTCGGCGGTTCATTTCCAACTTTGATGAAGTTTTGGAGCGAGTAGGCACTCAGCTTCTATCACTGGAAGATTCTCAAAATGCAGCAGTGAAGCAAATAGCAGATGGAATCCAACAACCATTTCTTGTTGTGCATAATGGGCTTCGGTTTTTTGCTGCTCTTGGATGGGTAAAATTAGGACGTGAAGGATCTGAGTATGCTTATGTAACCTACGTTTCACCCCTTCTAAAACGTGCTATGAACCAGGACTAATACCATGTCTATTAGTACTTACCAGAATGAGGTTGCGAGGTTGAATAGGGACATTGGCGACCTGCGCCGCCAAATAGGGCAAGAGAGTCAGCAGTTAGGAAGGATAAACAACGAAATTAGCTCAATTTTGCGTAGCCTTAATTCGTCATCACAAAGTTTCAGTTCAGCGTCCTCTAAATTATCACAGCTTAGTTCTAAGCAACACGAAGCGGCTCGCATAGAAACTAAAGTCGGCGATTTAGAACGGCGTATTGGTGACAAACAACGTGACTTAGCTCGTGCAAGCCAGAGTCTTCAAAGCGCACAGGAACAAGAGTTGAGACGACAAAATGATGATGCCAAAAAGAGACATGATAATGAGTTGCGTAACAGACGGGAAATTACAAGGGAGATGGAACGTCAAACTGCTATTCAATCGCACTTGAGGCATACTGAGAGAATGGCTAATCTGCGTCATCTTCCCTCGAAAATCAAAGTCTTATTTTGTGCCGCAGACCCGCAAGACTCACAATATAAATTAAGTTTGGATGAGGAAGCCCGTTCTATCGCTGCGCGTATTCGTGCCTCCGAACATCGAGACTCAGTGGAACTTGAGTCGATTTGGGCTGTAAGGTCAGTTGATCTACTTGATGCCATGAATGAACATAAACCCCACATTGTTCATTTTAGTGGTCACGGCAGCGATACGGATGAAATTATTTTCTTAGATACGGCTGGTAATGCAAAAGCTGTTAGCAAAACAGCCATTGTTGCGATGCTTGCTTCAACTGCTGAAAATCTTCGTGTAGTAGTTTTCAACACCTGCTTTTCCAAAAATCAAGCTGAGGAAATGACTAAGCATATTGATGCTGCTATTGGTATGGCAGCCTCTATTGAAGATGAAGCTGCTCGAAATTTCTCTGCTCAATTTTATTCGGCGATTGGTTTTGGACATTCTATTAAATCTGCTTATGACCAAGCCAAGGCATTCTTGATGGCAGAAAACGTCTATGAAGCCGACACCCCAATACTCTTTACTCGTGAGGGTATTGATCCCACGCAAATCATATTAGTCAAACCATAACACGTTAAACACAAAAGCCCGACCAGAGTTTCTGATCGGGCTTTCTCTCTTTGCCATGATGAAGGAAATAGGCACTGAGAACTGAATAGCGTTTACCATTGCTGGTCAAGAGCAAGGGCAGCCATGATGAAGTGCAGGTAATTGGTTGAGTTATGTCTCTACTGATGTAGGTGTTCACCTTACAGTGTTCACTTACAAGGTTCGAGATAGGAATAACTCCAGAAAGGAGGTGATCCAGCCGCACCTTCCGATACGGCTACCTTGTTACGACTTCGTCCCAGTCACCAGACCTACCTTAGGCAGTTGCCTCCTTGCGGTTGGCGCGCTGACTTCGGGTAAGACCGACTTCCGTGGCGTGACGGGCGGTGTGTGCAAGGCCCGGGAACGTATTCAACGCCGTATTGCTGACCGGCGTTTACTAGCGATTCCAGCTTCATGGAGGCGAGTTGCAGCCTCCAATCCGAACTGAGACCGGCTTTTTGAGATTAGCTCACGCTCGCGCGCTGGCAACTCTTTGTACCGGCCATTGTAGCATATGTGCAGCCCAGGGCGTAAGGGGCATGATGACTTGACGTCATCCCCACCTTCCTCCTCTTTACAGAGGCAGTTTGTTTCGAGTTCCCGACATGACTCGCTGGTAACAAAACATGAGGGTTGCGCTCGTTGCGGGACTTAACCCAACATTTCACAACACGAGCTGACGACAGCCATGCACCACCTGTGGATCACCCTCGAAGGCGACACCATTTCGGGTGCTTGCAGATCCATGTCAAGCCCTGGTAAGGTTCTTCGCGTTGCATCGAATTAAGCCATATGCTCCACCGCTTGTGCGGGCCCCCGCCAATTCCTTTGAGTTTCAACCTTGCGGCCGTAGTCCCCAGGCGGTTCACTTAATGCGTTAGCTGCGGCACCGAGGGGAACCCCCGACACCTAGTGAACATCGTTTATGGCCAAGACTACCAGGGTATCTAATCCTGTTCGCTCCCTTGGCTTTCGTATCTCAGCGTCAGTTTCCGTCCAGATGATTGCTTTCGCCATTGGTGTTCCTCCACATCTCAACGCATTTCACCGCTACACGTGGAGTTCCATCATCCTCTCCGGCACTCAAGAGAGCCAGTATAGGGAGCAGTGGCGGAGTTGAGCTCCACCCTTTCACTTCCTACTTAACCCTCCGCCTGCATACGCTTTACGCCCAGTAAATCCGGACAACGCTTGCCACCTACGTATTACCGCGGCTGCTGGCACGTAGTTAGCCGTGGCTTATTCGAGAGGTACCGTCAAACCCCAAAGGGGCATTCTTCTCTCTCAAAAGGAGTTTACGACCCAAGGGCCTTCATCCTCCACGCGGCGTCGCTGGGTCACACTTTCGTGCATTGCCCAAGATTCTCGACTGCAGCCTCCCGTAGGAGTCTGGACAGTGTCTCAGTTCCAATGTGGCTGACCATCCTCTCAGACCAGCTACCCGTCGTCGTCTAGGTAGGCCGTTACCCCACCTACTAACTGATAGGCCGCGAATACCTCCCTGCACCACACAAGGTTACCCTTGCGTGTTCCCTGTATAAGAGATGCCTCTCACACATCCTCGCCTGTATTACAACACCTTTCGGTGAATTATCCAGAATGTAGGGACAGTTTATTCACGTGTTACTCACCCGTTCGCCACTCCGTAGCGGATTGCTCCGCCCGTCGTTCGACTTGCATGCCTAATCCACGCCGCCAGCGTTCGTCCTGAGCCAGGATCAAACTCTCCATTAAAAAGTATGGGTATAAGGTGCTGGGTCATAGGCCATAGGAGTAATCCCATCACCGATAACCAATCACCAATAACCTACTGTGGAAAGCGTTTCAGTTGCTCGACTGAAACAGTTGAAGCTTCTTTAATCGCATCTGCGTGAGCAGTAACGACTAAAAAAGGGTTTTGACCTGACCTCGCACTTCACTTTTATAGTAAATCATATTGCTATGATCCACTGGCTTATTCAAACGCTATTCAGTTCTCAATGTCCATTCCGCTCTGCTGTCAATGGTTTGTTTATTGACACATCATCAGCGGCAAAAGTATATACGTCTTACTGCTCTACGGGTTCCCCGGCTGCTCAACTTTTTGAAGATTTTTCGCAAAGTCTTGCAGCCAGAGAGTTCGTAAAAGGGAATACGGCGGCGACCTACTTTCCCACCCAGTCGCCCAGGCAGTATCATCGGCGTGGAGGGGCTTAACTGCCGTGTTCGGAATGGGAACGGGTGTCTCCCCCTCACTGTGACCACCGTAAAAAGGTTCGGGCTGTCGCCAGGGATGAGGTTTGAGGGATGGGGGATGAGTTCGTTACAGCCACTCTCATCCCTCGTCCCCCATACCGTATCCCTGTCATGCGCCCTGAAAACTACATAGAAAAGAGATGATGAAGGAGGAGAACAATCGTCGTGATGTTCTTGTGTATGTTCTAACCTTGGTTAAAGGTAAAAGAATAAAAAGAAAAGACGCAGTCAAGACCTCGACCGATTAGTGTCGTTCAGCTCCACATGTTAACCATGCTTCCACCCACGACCTATCCACCTGATTATCTTCCAGGGGTCTTACCCTTACGGTGAGAGAATTCATCTTGAAGTCGGCTTCGCACTTAGATGCTTTCAGCGCTTATCCGATCCCGACGTAGCTA
>Ga0213875_10000211_pt1 | contig 59349 bp, 72 predicted proteins | sample BarmaccomBMRX_R8_FD_160105 | JGI IMG/M metagenome (GOLD analysis project Ga0213875, IMG submission 160105) | Root-associated microbial communities from Barbacenia macrantha in rupestrian grasslands, the National Park of Serra do Cipo, Brazil - RX_R8 | ecosystem: Host-associated > Plants > Roots...
GGCTCACGCTGCACACGCTGCGGTGCCTGGCCAGCGGGGAATCCGGCCGGTAGGGGTCACAGATGCGCGCACCCGTGTGGAGCATCTGGTGCCTGATGAGTCATTAGTGGCGCGGCGGCATGCGGGCCGGTTTCTGGCCGTGTGTGGCGCCGAAGTGCTCGCGGCCAGTTTGACCGATCCCGGCCGTGGTCGGTGCCGAGAGTGCGCCCGGTGACCGCCCCAATTCCCAACCGGCCTCGGCGAGAGCTGCCCCCATCACCGGCCACGCACGGCCGGCGCTCGATCCTGCCCGACGCTGATCTCGCAGAGGAGTTGGCACAGTTGGCCGGGCTGTTGGCCGAGGTGGTGATACTGGCCGGAAACAGCAGCGTGTTCCCCAGCCGCTGGCGGCTGATCGCAGAGCTGGCGCTGGAAACACGACAGTGTGCAAGCGGCGCTGCAAGCCGAAAGGACCCGACCGGCACCGCGGGAAGCCAGCACGTCACCGCTGAGCACCGAGCACATCGTCGACCAGCTACATGAGCTGATGCCTGATGGGGCGACGGCCGGTGATGGCTGACAACCCCGATCTGATGGCTGCGATGCGACTGCTAGATGCCGCCAAGGACGCTGGGTTCACCTTCCAGCGCCTCGCACCAGGTCCCGACGGGCCCCTACGGGGAATGCGGGAAACCATCGCATGGCAGGACGAGATCTATCTCGGCGGGTTCGCGAACGCATGCCATGCCACCCGCCGACGCCGTTGGTCGCTAATCGTGCCCGGCGGTCTACCGGTGACGCAACGCGTCGACGGGGGCGCACTGACGGTGCTGCACACCGTGGTGTCCGATTGGGGAATCGAATGATTAACTTCCAGTTAGAACGGGCGAGTTTCATCAATCGCAAGTCGCAGGGACTGCAAGACCACCTCTCCCACCATGGCCTGGCTGAAGTCGTGTTAGGCAACTCCATCAGCAAATTATGCAGGGTATCCACGAACATTTGAATGTTGATGCTGGACAGCTCGCGAGGGAAGCAAGTTTGCCAGCCAGACAGGGGCGTGTCTTTCGGGAGGCGTGGATTTCCGACGTGATGCGGCATTACCCCGCGAGCCGAACCTAGCTATATCACTCCTGGGATGACAACCCCGCGTGGGAGCAAGAGAGCGCTTCGGCTGTTTACGATCAGGTACGCACGTTTCATCGAAGTTACCGATGGTAATACCGCGAAGCCGACCCGTGCGCAGAAGGTCCGTTTGGCGGCTCTCTGTTGGCTTGGGCAAATATTTAAACACTTCCCAGACCGAAGTCAGCCTACGTGGCGGACTGGGACGACTTGCCGTCGTGGCGGCAGAAAACTGACGCGGACATTTTTGAACGTATCGAGCAGGACAATCAGTAATTGCAATGGGTTGGCACGCGCCCATTGCCGGGTGTGGCACCCACGGTAACGAGAACGCGAGGGAGTTGGTCGGGGAGGCGCTGGGGATGGCGGGGAGTTCTCCCTGCCACCTCCCCTGATGCCTCCTCCCCCACCTGGCCAGCCCCGTATGTTCGGCGGTGATCCCATTCGTGGGTTGCCACTAGCCATGCCACTTCCCCAAAATCCGAGATCGACCTGCGCGGCAGCCGGGTCCCTCCCTAACCTCGGCCGACCTCCTGCTACCCGAGAGTGATAGGTGATCTCGCTAGCAGGGTCACAGGAAGACAAGATCCAGATCGCCGTGTGACAAGTCACGGACGTCACTCTGATTGAGCCGTTTTAGGGCCGTGTTGTGACGGGTGTGACGGGTTCGTCCGAACCTGTCACACCCGTCACAAACGATGTTTCTATAGCTCGCGGACTTGCATGACCCGTCACAGCCGTGTGACGGGTGTGACGGGTTCCTGGCCGCGTTGTGACGGGTTCGGGACAGCGCTGTGACACACCTCCTGGTCGCCCATCGTCACGCCGGCACGGCGCTTGGGCATGCGGGAGCCGAGGATTTCGGCTGCCTTGCGGTCAGAAGCAGCGACCCAGGCGGCGTAGACGCGTAACGTGGTCGCACCTCCCCCGCCATGACCAAGACGGCCCGCGACGGTGCGCAGATCGATTCCGGCGCTGAGCAACTCAGTAGCGGAGTAATGGCGCAATGCGTGAATGTGGGTATTGATGCCGAGCCGGGTCGCCATGTCTTTGTAGCGGCTAGACACACCGTGGGGTGAATAAGGCACCGTGGGCACCGCCTGCCGATAACCGGTGAAGACGTACATATCGTCAGTCAGCTCAAACCCGAGATCATCCAAACGCGCCCTCCACCGGTCCTTCAACTCGCGGAGCAAGCCGACCGTCTCAGTATCAAGGGCGATACGGCGCATTTGGTGAGTCTTGGTGTCCTTTTCCGTGCCAATCCCTTTGCGCAGCCGGTAGCTGCTGCGGATTTCGATCTCCTCGGCGTCGAGGTCTACCCGCGACCATCGCAGGATGCATACCTCGCCACGGCGCAGACCGGTCGTCATCACCAGCCATACAAGGGTGCCCCAGTCCTCATCCATCCGGAACGCCTCTTCCACGAGTCTGGCTGCCTCGGCAGGCGAAGGCGGATCGGGCTTCGGGGGCTTCTGCTTCGGTCGTTGAGCGACCCGTGCGGGGTTGGACTCCAGCCACCCCCAGCGCACCGCCGCTGACAATGCGCCACTGATCACCGAGTGGATCTGCCGTACCGTCGAAGCAGCCATCGGCCGACACACGTGCGGCTTGCACTTCGCCGCTCGGCAGTCGTGATCGCTGTCGGCCTTGTGCTCGATGAAGGGCTTGCGATCACACCGAATCCGGCAGCGTCGCAGCCCTGCATAGAGGTTCTCTAGATGCCGCACTGACAGCTTGGCAATTGACGTTGACCCAAGGGCGGGCTTAATCGTGCGCTCGATGTACCCGAGGTAGGTCTCCCGAGTGCTCTCTTCATGCTCGGCCACCCGAAGCCACTCGTCGATCACCTGACCCAATGAGATAGCGGAGGACGGCTGGCGCGTTTTCTCCGCTTCCGCGACGAGCCGGTTAAGCACACGTCTGGCCTTGCGACGCGCTGCGTCATCGGTGCCCGGCACCGTCTCGCGCAGGTAGACCGGCCTGCCGGTCACCGGGTCGGGCCCTGCATAGACCCGGATGCGCAGCGAGTCACCGCGGGACTCGATGTTGCCCCGGGGTCGAGCGTCGACACGTGCCTTGGTCATGCCCAGAGAGTAACTCATGCCCAAAGCTATGCCCAAAGATCAAATATCAAGGTGTTTAAAGAAGGTATTTTACCTGCTAGATAGAGTGGGGCGGGTGGGACTCGAACCCACGACCTGACGGATTATGAGTCCGCTGCTCTAACCAGCTGAGCTACCGCCCCGGACAGGTGCCCAGGCTAGCCCAATGCTGATCTCTTACTGCCAGGGGAGGCGCTGGTCGAGAACGCCGTGGTACGGCCTAGCTTTCGCGGCCAGCCGAGCGACAGGATCGGTCTGGCAGGCCCATGCCGTGGGTCGGACGCCTCCGTGCAGCATACGGCCGCCAAACATGCAGCCTCAAATGCCAATCAGAACGTCATCGAGTCAACCAGATTGACGAGTTGATTGATGACCCACAAAGCGCCCACGAATAAAATTTCACCAGGCTCAGCAGCTGCCCAAGTACGACCCATTGCTCCGCCGCCACGTGCCGAATGCTGTGCATGGGATTCCAGTCGCAGGCTGCGTATGCGTAGCGCGCTACAAGCGTTCCCTCCGGTGATCGACCGGTAGCAGAGCCCCGAGCTGACCGCAGAGCTGAAATGAATGTCTGGTGAACTGGCGGGAGCCCAGGATACGAGGGCGCTAGCTGAACGGTTCGCCGCAATGCCCGACGAGCTGCCCGATGAACTGATGTCGGACCAGCCGCTGCAACAATCACCCGATCGTTGGGGCGCCGCCGGGCCGACATGCGTCGGCTTGCCCTCGCCGCTGTCGAAAGCGCTACCTGGCACTACATCAAATGATCGTCGCGTTGGTGTCCGATCCACCCCTTGGCTAAACACCTGCGTCGCCGTCTCAAGAAAGTTCAGCAGCCGCGCGGCGAGCACCGGAAAGCCGTGGTACCTCGGCCTGTGCTGCGCCAGCTGGCGGACCAAGCGCATCTTGACGACGGTGACGGTTTCACCTACGACCTGATGTACGCAGGCGAAGCGGAATGAGCGGCCCGCGTCGAGCAGGACCTGTCCGCAACGCGGCACCGGATGGGCAAGCGTAAGATCACCGTATGGCTCAAGACCACCAAGTGAGTAAATAGACTCCGAGACGCCACGCGCAAGATTGAGGGCACGCGAGACTGATCCGCCATCATGATACGGTCAGGTCACAGGATGCCGACTATTCCTATCGACGTGGCTCTGGGATTGTGACACCGATCAAAGATAGCTCACCATAAAAAACAACGACCAAATGCTGACGAAGATAATCGCCGCCCACAGCGCGAGCACACCGATAATCATCCCGATCGCTATTAATATGGTGGCACCAAATTTAAAAATGAAATCGAAAGTTCGATCCATGCCGGCGATGAGCGAGCGTTTATTCCACCACCCACCGGAGACAACTGCAAACTCGCGAACAAGTCGAATGGGATTTACGCACAGCATTATGCACCTCCAGGCATGGCGTACCGCCCACGCCACTTGACTTGCTTCCCCAATCAGGCTAACGCGCTAACCCGCGACTGGCCAAACGATAAGAAACCAATTTGCAGTCGTTATGTCGTCTACCTTCGCCTCGCCGCTCACTCGCGATTTTGCGAATACAAAGGCATCGGGATGCGTCCGCCTCTCGCCATCCGTTGGTTGCCGGCGACAACCCGTGCTGACACCTCGTCAGGACTGCGCAGCAGCGCGTGGCGAGTCAGTGATCAGGTGGAGAGCTGCCACTCGACCGGTCAGTATGATCGACCTGAGATAGTTGCTTGGCGACTACATACTCGGCAAACTAGCTAGCTTGCCGACTACGTTCGGTTGCGCCCTTCGGGGTGATGGTTAGTCGCGCCGCCTGAAGCCAGCAAGCTCCGTTCCCGCACTCCGCCGCGATGCCCATGACCGAGTCCAAAAGCGTCTCGACATACTAGTTCAGCCTTGTTTGAGTAGATACCGGACATGCGTACCCGACTACTCTGCGCCGCTCCGACGACCTAATCGAGGCGATGTTTATCACTGAGTCATCAGGGGTACTCCGTGCCTAGGCCGAACTTACTCTAAGTGAGGAGATTTGGGATAATGGAGGACAGGATGGACACCGCTGACGACTCCGAGAGACTGGAAGAGCCGGGGCAGTCGGGAGTACCGACGGGGGATCAACACCCTACTAATGAAGAAGGTGGCATCCGGGACTCAATTTCCGCCGACGTTCATGTCCCCGGACCTTATCCTTCCGATTCGACCGATACCTCTGCTTCCTCCTCCGACCCAGAACCGACGAAAGATGCAAGAGACGCGGACTCGTTGGGAGACCTGACAGAGGACGTTGGCACCAGTAAGATGCGTGAGCAGACAGGAGGTTTAGGAAGCCCCCTGTACAATGACGAGAACCGCGCGGATAAGTAAATGCTGAGGGAGAGGGATGCGGTGATATCCGTGACCCTCTCCCAGATACAAGCCATAACTTCTCCCTGTGATAACCGTGCCGATGTCTCTGGGGACAGCACGGGTCGCCAGCGGTAGGCACGTCGCCCTGCGCTGGTTTCGTTGGTCAAAGAGTGCCTGTGGATTGCGGCTGGCGCTCGCCAGGTCTCTCCACCAGCTACGCAGCGCTACCACCGCCTCGGCGAACCGCAGTGCGCTACCGCGCCACCGCCTACAAACTGCCCGTCGTGGCGAGTAGTGACTCAGGTAGGCCTTCTCGTACCAGCAGACGCGCACGATCGAGCGAGCAGACCGCCGGCTTGCGACGACGAAGAGATTCCTCGACGGGACCTACTCTCCGAGAGCGCCGCCTCAGCGGCCAGGGATGCTGACCCAGTCGCGCTGCAACAACCACCACCCTCAAACAACACATCTACCTGCGCATGAACAGATCTAATCGAAGCCCTCGGATCACTGGCTGATCAGCCAAAGAATGAGGCTCACGACGACAGATACGAGGATCATCGAGGTGATCGGTACATAGACTTGGACATGGTCCCGGTCGATACGGATGTCGCCGGGAAGCCGGCCGAACCATGACAGCAGGCCAGTCCAGGCGAGCAGGCCGAGCACTACCAGTAGCGCGCCGAGTCCTGCCAACCACGGTCCAGCACCACGGTTCATGGTGCCATGCTGGTCTTCTTGGTCACCGCCGGTGACGTGCATCGCCGGCATGCCGGCCTGACCGCACACCGAGGCGCTCATGCGCGACCTGCCACCGCAGCGCCGCTGCGCTCACCATCACGGTCAATGTGACCCACCACAACACAGCACTAATGAGCAATGCCATGTCGGCACCTGTACCCACGTGCCGGGTTGGCCAAACCCGGCAGTGCCATCACGGCACGCGAGCACGGCTAAGGATCACCGAGACGTGGCCACGCCGCGCCAGTCTGGCACCGTGATTGATCCCGAGGCCGGCACGAAGCGTCGGTTTCAATACCAAGACCTTGCACCGCGTGACCGATCTTGACCTACCGTGCAAGACCGCTTTGACCGTCAATCCCTGGGCACCGAGCGATCGGACGCATGGCTTCACCGCGAGGCCATGGAGCGCAACAGGCGGCCGAACGGTCGGCAGCTGGCGACCGAGGGACGGACTCAGGACTAGTGTTCAGTTACGCGCAAGGGCATACCAATTGAGCCACGCAACATCAATCACATTCGATACGCTCAGTGCCGAAATCGACGTAACGCTAATCCATTTTCATGATCTTCGACACTCATGCCCACATTGCCTTTCGCCCAAGGCGTCGCTCTTCAGACCATCAAAGACTTATTGGGCAGAGCTCAATTGGCGTGACAAGCACGGCCTATGGCTACATGCTCAGGCAAATGCAACGTGATGCGGTCGACCGCCTCAGCCACCTGTTCGGCCCGGACAACGGGTTCGATACAGCGACATAAGTGCGGTCAGGGCCGGTTCCTACGGGGATCGGCCCTCGCGTTTTGGCTGCTCCCCGAGTTGGACTCGAACCAACAACCCTGCGATTAACAGTCGCATGCTCTGCCAATTGAGCTATCGGGGAAAGCACTCGGCGCACACCGCTGGTGGGCTGCCCGCGCGGACCACCTTAGCGTACGGCGTGCAACGACCCTGCCGCCGCCCCCATCTGCTGGCAGAATCGATCGGTGAGGTCCGGCCACCAGACAGGGGACGAGCATGTGGCGGTTCCTGCTCGGTGGTGCGATCGGATACGTACTCGGTTCTCGGGCGGGCCGCGGGCCCTACGAGCAACTCAGACGCAGATACCACCGGTCTGTCGATCATCCCGCAACGCAGGCTGCGGCTGGGATAGCCAGCGCCATGATCGCCGGCTGGCGCGGTCGGCAACACCGACCAGCGGCAATGCGGGCAACCTCTCACCCCACCTGCGCGACGGCAAAGATGCGGCGGAAGGGAAACCAGGTCACCCCATCGGCACCCGCTGGATAGGCAGCGCGCAACCGCGGGGCAAGCTCCTGCCGGAATTCGTCCCACTCCTGCGCTGACAGTGCCGCGCGGATCGGTCGCAGCGCCGTCCCCGTGATCCATTCGAGCACGGGGTCAAGGCCGGTCAGTCGATGCAGGTAAGTGGTCTCCCACACGTCGAGTTCCGCTGCGGACGGTCCCAACACCGCGGCGTAGCCAGCGGGTTCGAGCACCGGCTGCCTGGCGCGGAAATCGAGCAGCTCGCGCCAGCGAGGCTCAGCGGCGAGCCGAGCCGTCTCCGCATGTGACGGAGCGGTGAAGTTCCCCGGCACCTGCAGCGCCAGCCAGCTGCCGGGCGATAGCTGGCGCATCCACTGCCGTAACAGCTCTGCATGCTCGGGCACCCACTGCAACACAGCATTACAGATCACCAGCCCGGTGCCGGGTGGCGGCAGCCAGCTGCGGACATCGCACAGCTCAGCATGGATTCCCCGTTCCCGGGCGGCTTGCACCATTTCCAGTGAGCTGTCCAGCGCGATGACACTGGCCATCGGCCACCGCTTGGCCAACGACCGGGTGAGAGTGCCTGGCCCGCAACCCAGATCCACTATCAGGGCCGGATCGCGAGCGTCGACCCGGGCAAGTAAGTCGTGGAAGGGCCGGCCCCGGTAGTCACCGAAAGCGAGGTACGTTTCCGGATCCCACACGGCCGCGACAACCTCCTCACCCCTCGGCAAGGGGAAAACCTAGCCCCGTTGCGCCAGCCAGGACAACCGCACCGGTGCGCTACCGCAACCGCAGCGCTTCCCCTTCAGCCGCTCATTCCTGGGCTCCCATGGCCTGCTCCCGCAACGCCCGGTAGTACTGCTCGAGCGCCACCAGGTCACCGAAGAGGTGGTGGTAGGTGTCCGCATCGTCGACCGGTGAGATCCGTTGCAGCCGAGACTTGATCTCAGCAACCTGGCGCCCGACCACTGTGGCCTGCAGATGGGCCAGCAGGCTCCCAATGTAGCGGGTGTCGTCCTCGGGGCTTCCGGTCGCTCGGAGAGTTTCTACGGCCAGCTCGGTTACCAGTGATCGGGTCGCGCAGTGCGCGGCGACAGCTTCGATCCATTCCGGTCCCGACAGCCCGGCGGCAGTGCCGCCGGCGGTCAACACGGCGGCGTGCACCTGCGCGTAACAAGGGTGGGTGAAGGCGTCAGCCGGCAAGGTGTCATAGACCGGACCGGTCAACGCGGGCTGCTGCAGTACCGCCTTGAGCACCTCGCGCTGCGCCTGCAGCCGGATGTCGTCGCGCGCCGGCAACTCGGTGCCATTGCCCGCCGATGCCAGCTGCCGCGTGCGGCCACCACGTCGTCGAGGTTCCTCGCCAGCGGCTTCCCGAACCCGGCGGACCACCGTTGCTTCGTCACCCCAACCACTCCAGTAAGCCAGCTGGGTCGCATACCGGTCTCTCAGCGAGGCGTCCTTGATCTGTGCGACCAGTGGCACAGCCCGCCGGAGGGCAGCGACCTGGCCTTCTGCGGTGTCGAGGTCGTATTCGGCAAGCAGCGACTGCACCGCGAAGGCGAACAGTGGCTGGCGACGGGCCACGAGGTCGCACACCGCAGCGTCACCTTTGGCTTGGCGCAGCTCGCACGGGTCCATCCGATCGGGGGCGATCGCGATGAAGGTCTGCGCCGCAAAATTTTGGTCGCCGTCGAACGCCTTCAGCGCCGCCTTCTTACCCGCCTCGTCGCCGTCGAAGGTGAAGATCACCTCGCCGCGCAAGGCATCGTCGTCCATCAAAAGCCGGCGCAGGATCGAGATATGTTCGGCACCGAATGCGGTGCCACACGACGCAACGGCCGTGGGCACTCCGGCCAGGTGCATCGCCATCACGTCGGTGTAGCCCTCGACCACGACGACCTGACGCCGCCGGGCAATCTCTCGTTTGGCCAGGTCGAGCCCGAACAGCACCTGTGATTTGCGATACAAAGGCGTATCGGCGGTGTTGAGGTACTTGGCGTCAACGCGGTCGTCGTCGAACAACCGCCGCGCGCCAAAACCGACCACGTCCCCGCCCAGATCCCGGATCGGCCACAGCAACCTGCGATGGAATCGGTCGATCGGCCCTCGCTGACCTTCCCGGGATACTCCTGCCTTGGTCAGCTCGTCGACCGTATAGCCCCGACTCAGCAGGTGTTTGGTGAGCTGATCCCAACCTGATGGGGCGAAGCCGCAGCCGAACCTGGCAGCGGCGTCCTGGCTGAAGCCGCGCTGCATGAGAAATTCCCGGGCTGGCCTTGCCTCGGCTGTGCTGAGCTGATCGGCATAGAACTCCTGCGCCTGCCGGTTCACCTCGATCAGGCGGGCTCGGGTGCCGCGGTCACGATGCGTTGAAGGGCCACCGCCGGTGTAGGTCAACTGGATCCCGACCCGGTCGGCCAACTGCTGCACTGCCTCGACGAAACTCAAGTGCTCGAGCTTCATGATGAAGTCGACGACCGAGCCACCTTCGCCGCAACCGAAACAGTGAAACGTCCCGTGCCCTGGACGCACGTTGAACGAGGGCGTTTTCTCGTCGTGAAACGGGCACAGGCCCTTGAGCGAATCGGCACCAGCCCGGCGCAGCGCGACGTACTCGCCGACCACTTCGTCGATCCGGTTTCGCTGCCGGACCTCCGCGATGTCCGCGTCCCGGATCCGCCCAGCCACGGGCGCCGATTCTAGGGGCAAGCACCGTCAGTGACTGGTGGCACGGTCTTACCCAGGCCGGGGTTGGCCACGCCCGTCGTGCCGGGTGAGAAATGTCCACATCAGGGCACTGGCTGTGGGTGACCCACCCCCCGGCCAGGCATGCCCCCGGCCGGGATAGGCCACTGATTCGACGTCGGTTCCGCCGGCGCAGCCGACCCATCGTTGCACGACCGCCAAGCCCGCCCGGCTGCTGCGCGAATCTGCAGGGCAACCGTCCTGGGCGCGCAGCCAGGACACCGCCTGCGCCACGGACGGCAGCGGCGGGTGCCCGCCTGGCCTTCCCTGGAAGGGCAGCACCTGGTCTGCGGTACCGGCGGCCAGCATCACCGACACCGGCGGGGTGCCTGGTGGGCAGGGTGACAGTGGCACCGCTCCGTAAGTCGCCACTGCAGTGAACAGTGTGGGATGCGCACACACCGCGCTGTAGGCCAGCTTGCCGCCGTTGCTGTACCCGACCAGGTACACCCGTCCAGGATCAATGGGCCACCGGCGCAGCGCGTCGGCGACGATCGCAGCCAAAAACTGTAAGTCCGGGGCCTGGTGGGCGCCGGCAAAGCCGCAGCAGCCATGGCCGGCGTTCCATGACCGCTGCTCCCCGTCAGGTAACAGCAGCACAGCCTGCCGCTGTTGGGCTAGTCCCAGAAAGCCCGTCATGGCCAGCACGGAGGAGTCAGACTGTCCCCGCCCATGCAACACGATGAGGAGCGGGAGTTTGCCGGCTGGTGAAGCCGTCACGAAAGACCGGTAAATGCGCTGCATGCCATCGACGGTGACCGTATTGACCTCGGGGAGCGGTCGAAACCCATTCGTTGCCTGCGGGAGCGGCAGCGGCGACGCCGACCCCGGGTGACGCGCCGTGGGCTGGTGTGGCACGGCAAGCACCGGGGACGCCCGCACCGTGGTCAGGACCGCCGCCAGCAAGATCCCCACCAGCAACCCCACACCGAGGATCAACTGGATGCGCCGCATGACTGGACAGTATTCCCAGTCGGTACTCAGCTGGTCTTCAGGTAACCCGGTCAGGATGCGCCGCATGAATGCCGTCCGTCAGCTTGTTGCTGCGCGCGCCACAGGTGCGGCCCACCGGTGCTTCCTGGCCGATGCCCGAAGCGAGCGGTGGTTCGACTTCGCCGCACTGCGCACCGCTACGCAGCTGTGGTGCCAGGAGTTCGACGCCGCCGGGGTACCGCCGGCTGCCCGGGTACTGGTCGACATTGACGACCCGCTTGCCTTCTGCGCCGTGCATCTCGCCGTCATCGCAGCTGGCCGGTGTTCAACACCAGTCGATCCTGCGGCTCCTGCTGCCGAGTCGGAACGGGTCCGGCGCGCCCTACGGCCTTGGCTGGTGGTCAGCGATCGGGAAGGCACGCCGGGCATGCACGTCAATCCGGCCACCGGCCTGCCCGCTAACCCGGCGGTCGGAATCAGCTCGCTCGGTGCACCGCAACCAGGATCGGGATCGGTCGCGCTGCTCACCTCGGGGTCAACCGGCACGCCAAAGACGGTCGTGCTCACCGAGCGCCAGCTGCTGCACGCTGCACACTGCGTCGTCGATCACCACCAGCTCACCACCGCGGACCGTGGTTTTAGCCCCCTGCCGCTGTTCCACATCAATGCCCAAGTGATCGCACTGCTGGCTACCCTCCTCGCCGGTGGCACGTTGGTATTGGACCGCCGGTTCCATCGCACCGGATTCTGGTCACTGGTCCGCGATCGGGGGATCACCTGGGTGAACGCGGTGCCGGCGATCCTGTCGATCCTGGCAACTGAGGGCATGCCTGCTGCCCCGCCAAACTTGCGGTTTATTCGCTCGGCGTCGGCGCCGCTGCCTGCGGCGGTGCGTGCACAGGTGATGTCACAGACCGGCGTCACGGTGGTGGAGAGCTACGGCATGACCGAGGCTGCCAGCCAGATCACCGCCACCCCCCTGTACGGGGGCCACCCGACCGGATCGGTCGGACGTCCGGTCGGAGTGGAACTGGAGGTGGTCGATCCGGATGGCCGGCGATGCGCTCCGCACGTCGTCGGCCGGGTGCGGATTCGCGGTGAGAGCGTGATCAACGCGTACGCCGGCAGCATCGCCGCCGAGCGCTTCGACGTCGCAGGTTGGCTGGACACCGGCGACCTCGGAAGCCTCAACCGCGACGGGTACCTCTTCCTCGCCGGGCGCCGTGACGATGTGGTCAACTGCGGCGGCGAGCTCGTGCATCCCGCAGAAGTTGAGGAGATCCTGCTCGGTGAGCCGGCGGTGGCAGAAGCTGCCGTCGCCGGATGCCCGCATGATGTGCTCGGCGCTGTGCCCATAGCGTGGATCCGGCCGGTCTGCGCGCTGGATCACCAGCAGCGAGACGAGCTCGCAGGCCGGCTGCGGCTTCGGTGCGAGCAGCACCTCAGCCGAGCCAAACGCCCGCTGGAGTTTCGGATCGTCCCGGTGCTGCCGCGGACGGCCACGGGCAAGGTGCTTCGCCGCCAGCTGAGGGAGTTGGCCCTCTCCAAGGCCAGCCATCCCGAGGTGTCCCCGAGGTGACACAGCCGCAGCCGAGTACTCCGAGCCATGTTCACGCGATTGACCTGGTTCGCGTGCTGACGTTCACGTGCGTCATCGCCGTGCACACGGTGGCCACCATTAATTCACCCGACAGCGTGCCAGCTGGTGGGGCCGAAATGCTGCTGCATTTCACCCGCGAGGCATTCTTCGCTCTCAGTGCGTTCGTATTGACGTACCGCCACCGCGACCGGTTGTCCGTCCGGCCGTTCTGGCGGCGGCGGTTTTGGCTGATCGGCGCACCGTATGTCATGTGGACTGTCATCTATAGCGGAGTCGGGCTGATCACCGCACCGCTTGCTCCGAGCGCGGCGCTGATCCTGCTCGGACGCAACCTGATCACCGGGGCAGCGTGTTATCACCTGTATTTCCTGATTGTGACGATGCAGTTCTACGTGCTGTTTCCCGCGTTCCGGTGGCTGTTGCAAGTGACCCGGGGCTGGCACCCCTGGCTGGTGGCTGGCGGCGCGGTCGTCCAGACGGGTATCAACGCCGGACTGCACGCCGCGCACCCAAGCGGGTTCGCCGAACAGCTGTGGCATTTCGACGGATCGTTCGTCGGTAGTTATCTGTTTTATCTACTGCTCGGCGGGGTGGCTGCGCTGCACGTTGACCGAGTGCAGGGCTGGGTGCGGGCGCATCCGATAGTGATAGTCGTCGCGCTGGCACTTACCGGTGCTGCGGCCGAGGGGTGGTACCTGTGGTCGGTACGTGGTGGCGTGCCCGTCCCGATCGCTTGCGATGTGTTCCAGGCCGTGACAGTGCCCTGGTGCCTCGCTGTGATCACCGCATTGTTTGCTCTAGGCGTTTCGTGGGCAGCGCGGCAGGGAACCGGCCTCGGTTCCCAGGTCGTCAAGATCGGCTCAGACCGGTCCTTCGGAGTATTCCTGGTGCATCCCATGCTGCTGCTGGGGTGGATGCTGGGTCCTTACGGATGGCTGTCGGCCTGGATGCCCGCGCTTTGGTCGACGATGTTGGCCTTTGCCGCCGTTGTCTCGGCATCGCTGCTGGTAGTCGAGTTCCTCCGGCGTAGCCCGGTCAGCCTGGTGCTGACCGGGAAACGTCAGTTGCAGGCCGAGAAACCTGTCCATTCTGGTAGATCCGAGCCCTCCGTCCCCGCCGAGCCGGTCCGGCTTGGCGCAGGGCGGATGTGAGGAGGCAGTCGTGATTGACACTCAACTACGCCTACCGCACCTCGAGTCCAAACCGCGGCAACGTGGGCTCACCATGGTCATCGATCCAGGGATGTTCACCGCCCAGTTCGAAGACGCGATAGACAGTGTTGGCGAATTTATCGATCTGGTGAAGTTCGGCTGGGGTACCTGCCTGGTCACCAAAGACATCAAACGGAAAATTGACATCTTGCGCAGCGTCGGCATCGACTTCTACTTCGGTGGCACCCTGTTTGAACGCTACGCGCTGGATGGGCTGGTTTCGGAGTGGCTATCTTTATGCCGCGTTCTGGGTGTCAGCTATGTCGAGGTATCCAACGGCACAATCCCCATCGACAACACGGAAAAGGCTCGGTGGGTCACCCGGCTCGCCGAGGAGTTCGTAGTCATCAGCGAGGTCGGCTTCAAGGACGTACGACGCTGCGACGCACTGGCACCCGGCCGCTGGGTCTCCCTCATCGAGCAAGATCTTGCTGCTGGGGCCCATCTCGTCACCGCTGAAGCGCGGGAGAGCGGTCGCGGCGGGATCTGCCGGGCTAATGGTGAACCGCGTCATGAGTTGATTGACGAGATCGTCGGTTCCGGCATCGACCTTGACCGGCTGCTATTCGAGGCCCCGAACAAAGAGTTGCAAACGTACTTCCTGTGCCGGATGGGGTCGTCGGTCAACCTGGGCAACGTCCGAGCTGACGAGGTGATCGCGTTGGAAACGCTGCGACGGGGACTGCGCTCGGACACTTTGTTGGCGAGGCTGTGATGCGCAACCAGGCGGACGTATTTCACCTGGCAATCCCGGCTCAGAATCTGGATGAGGCGCAACGGTTCTATGTCGATGGCCTCGGTTGCACGCTGGCCCGGTGCTACGATGACCGGATCACCCTGAACTTCTTCGGCGATCAGGTCGTCTGCCACCTGTCCGACCGCATCGACGCGGCGCCTGCCCTCTACCCGAGGCACTTCGGCGTCACCTTCCGGGACCGGCAGAGCTGGGAAAGCGTGCTGAACCGGGCTCGTTCCCACGATCTACCGCTTTTCGCCCCACCATTTCGCCGGTTCAACGGCCGGCCCGAAGGGCACGACGCGTTTGTGCTACGCGATCCCTCAAATAATCTGCTCGAATTCAAGCACTATGACGATCCCGAGATGAGGTATTGAGATAACCGTGAGTGCTTGGCGCGCAGCGCTGCATGCCACCGGACGGCTTGCGCATCGGTCAGGGCGGCCACCTGATCGATGATCACTCGCAGCCGTGCGCAGTCATTGCCGGCCCGGTCCCAAGCTGGGCGAAGTGCGGGGTCTAGCGGCTCTGGCGCGCGATGGGCCAGAGCCGCGCACAGTTCGGCCGTCAATTCTCGTTGCGCGGCCTGCATCGCCAGCCGGTGTGGGTCGCTCATGACGAACCGCAAAGCCATCGCCTTGAGCAGTGCGACTTCCGCAGCGACCCGGCTCGGGATAACCAGATCAGCGCGGTAGCGCCCTAACGGACCAGGCCCGAACCGCACCCGGGTGGCAGACACCACAGCCGACACGAAGCGTCCGACCAGCTCGCTGGTGAGCGCCTTGAGCGCAACCTGCGCAGTCAACGAGCCGTCATATCTCTGGAGTGCGTCAACGACCGGAAGCGTGAGCAACCCGACTGCGGCGGCCTCCAGTTCCGTGCTGGGCAGCACGCTGAAGTGTTTCGCGGCCAGCTCAGCAAGCGAGATCCGCTCCGCGGGATCGGCCAGAGTGGCTAACGAGATGCGACCGGCGAGGATCCCATCCTCCACGTCGTGCACCGAGTAGGCGACGTCGTCGGCCCAGTCCATGACCTGCGCTTCCAGGCAACGTGTTTCGTCGGGCGCGCCATCACGCAGCCAGGCGAACACCGCCGCGTCGTCGGCATAGAAACCGAACTTGACCTTCCCGTTGCGGCGCGACCACGGATATTTCACCGCGGCATCCAGCGATGCCCTGGTCAGGTTGAGCCCGTAGCTGCGCCCGGTCGCGGCGTCGATGAGCTTGGGTTCCAATCGGGTGAGGATCCGCAGTGTTTGCGCGTTGCCTTCAAAGCCACCGCAACTCGTAGCAGCCTCGTTGAGCACCTGCTCACCGTTGTGCCCGAACGGAGGGTGGCCGATGTCGTGCGCTAATCCGGCAGTTTCGACCACGTCTGGATCGCAGCCCAGCTCCACGGCGATCCCGCGGCCGATCTGGGCAACCTCTAGCGAGTGGGTCAGCCGGGTCCTCGGGACATCACCCTCACCTGGTCCGACCACTTGGGTCTTACCGGCGAGGCGCCGCAGCGCCGCGGAGTGCAGCACGCGGGCCCGGTCCCGAGCGAACGGGCTGCGGCGCTCCGGTGCCGATTCAGGCAACACAGCTCGCTTGGCCTGCTCAGACAGCAGCCGGGCCTGGTCATGCTCGGTGTAGCCGTAGCCCACAAGGTTCACCTGAGGTCGGTGCCGTAGGACCCGGCCGGGGCATGGGTGAAGCGGTAATGCAGCAACGCCGCGCTCTCCCGGACGATGTACTGAGCCTGGATAGTCCGAGTCTGCACGATCGGACCGCTTCGGGTGGGGGACGTCCAGGAGCTGAGTCCGAGGTCATCGGCCATCGTGCGAGCCCGTAAGGAGTGCCAGGGATCGCTGACGATGACCGCGGTGTGCCAGCCCGCGGCACTGGCTCGACGCGCGACCGCCTCAAGGCTCTCTAGCGTGTCGCGGCCCTCCCCGATGGCCACTACCGCCTTGTTGGGAATCCCGTAGGACGTCAGGTAATTACGGCCGGCCTCGGCTTCGGTGTAGGCATCGCCGACACGCCGCCCACCAACTGTGACGATCAGCGGCGCGACGCCATCACGCCACAACCGTGCCGCATGGTCAAGCCGGGAACCCAGCACTGCCGATGGTGTCCCGTCGTACTGAGCAGCGCCTAGGACCACCACGACGTCGGCCTTGTCCCGATCGTCAACCCGTGCCACCTGCCACACCCGGAACACGGTGCCACCGACGATCAACGCTCCGATCAGCGCTGCACCGAAAATCAATCGCATCAGCGCAAGGGACAAGATGAATCCGCCGGGGCGGGAACTCGATTGCCGGGTCAGGCGTCGGTTGCTTGATTGCCGGACCAGCCGGCGGTCGCTTCTCGGTTGCCGGCTGAGCCGGTGGTCAGCCACCAATACGGCCCACTGCGGCGGCCAATGGCCCACCCGAACGTCCCCGTCGCACCGCGATGACCTCAGCGACCAGGGACACCGCAGTCTCTGCCGGAGTGGATGCACCCAGGTCTAAACCCATCGGTCCGTGCAACCGCGCCAGCTCCTCCTCGGTGATCCCGGCAGCCCGTAGCCGGCGGCGCCGCACCTCTTGGGTGTGCCGCGATCCCAGCGCACCGCAGAACCCGCGCCCCGACCGCAATAGTTCCACCAGCACCGCATCGAAGGCCGGCCCATGGTCGAGCAGTGCCAGCACGTCCACAGCCGTGAACTCCTTGGCCCCGGCAACCGCGGGTTCCAGCTCGGTTTCCGTGCGCACCGCCCAACCCAGCAACTCACACTGGGCCGACAGGGCAGTCCCGATCGCACCCCCACCCACGATCAGCATGGTCGTCACCGGCACCCACACATCGACCAGCACTGAGGTACCTGCGACCTCACCCTGCTCGGTGGCCGTCGCACCGATTCGCGCCAGCTGCCGCATCCGGCTGAGGACCATCTGGTCCACCTCTGGTGCGCCGAGCGTGCCGACCACCTGGGTCAGCCCGGTGCCTCCGGCCACCAGCACCGCGGATCCGTCAGCAGTGGAGGCCAATGCGCAGGGCTCCCCTTCTGCCAGCGAGGTACCCAACGTGGCAGCGGCCGGCAACGGCAATGGGTGGCCCAGCAGCTGCGCGCCGCCGCTACAAGCCAGTCCGGCGGCCAGCGCATCCGGCTCGGTGACGTGCCCCTTCGCGGTACCCGGCATGGTGACTGCGGAGTCCAGCAATGGCAGCGCCACGGTGTCCATGGTGCCCTCGAAGACCGAACCCGCTCGCTCCCCGTCAGCAGTGCCGGCCAAGAGCTGGCCGGTGGCAACGGTGCCGAATCCGTGCCGCTCGAGTACCCGTACCACGCCGGAAGAACGGCCCTGCGCGGCCCAGCGGCGCAACGCCTCACCGGCTTGCCGGCGCTGACGGGTTTCGTCAGTTTTTCCCATGTCCACCATGCTGCCAGGTTTACAGAATAAATCGTGATTAGCAGCCGCCCATGCGAGCCGCGAGATAGGACTCAACCTGGTCCATCGCCACGCGCTCCTGTGCCATGCTGTCGCGCTCCCGGACGGTAACTGCGTGGTCGGATAACGAGTCGAAATCCACTGTCACGCAGAACGGGGTACCGATCTCATCCTGGCGACGGTAGCGGCGCCCGATTGCACCGGAATCGTCGAACTCAACATTCCACTTCCGGCGCAGCACTGCGGCAAGGTCCCGAGCCTTGGGAGAAAGGTCGGCGTTGCGCGACAGCGGAAGCACCGCCGCCTTCACCGGCGCCAGCCGCCGGTCCAGCCGCAGCACCACCCGGCGATCCACCCCACCCTTGGCGTTGGGTGCCTCGTCCTCGGCGTAGGCGTCGAGCAGGAAGGCCATCATCGACCGAGCGACGCCGGCCGCGGGTTCGATCACGTAGGGCCGATACCGCGAGTCGGTGGCCTGGTCGTAATAGGACAGGTCTACCCCTGAATGATTGGAATGAGTGGTGAGGTCGAAATCGGTGCGATTGGCGATACCCTCCAGCTCACCCCACTGCTGACCGGATGAGAAGCCGAAACGATATTCTATGTCGACCGTCCGCTTGGAGTAGTGGGACAACTTCTCCTTGGGGTGCTCGTAGTGCCTTAGATTTTCCTGGTTGACGCCCAGGTCGGTGTACCAGTCGGTGCGGTTATCAATCCAGTACTGGTGCCACTGCTCGTCGCTGCCCGGCTCGACAAAAAATTCCATCTCCATCTGCTCGAATTCACGGGTGCGGAAGATGAAGTTGCCCGGGGTGATCTCATTGCGGAAGCTCTTGCCGATCTGTGCGATACCGAACGGCGGCTTCTTGCGGGCAGACATCACCACATTCTGAAAGTTGATGAAGATGCCCTGCGCGGTCTCCGGACGTAGGTAGTGCAGTCCCTCCTCGGACTCCACCGGACCGAGGTACGTCTTGAGCATCATGTTGAACTCGCGCGGCTCGGTGTACTGACCACGGGTGCCACAATTGGGGCACGGTATTTCCGACAGGTCACCTTCCAACACGTCCTTGCCGGTGCGTTCGGCGTACTCCTCGGCGAGCTGGTCAGCCCGGTATCGCTTATGGCAGCTCTGGCACTCGACCAGCGGATCGTGAAAGGCCTGCACATGCCCGGATGCGACCCACACCTGGCGAGGAAGGATCACTGAAGAATCCAGGCCGACGACATCGTCTCGACCCGTCACCATGGCGCGCCACCATTGGCGTTTGACGTTCTCTTTCAGTTCGACGCCGAGGGGACCGTAGTCCCAGGCCGAGCGGGTTCCGCCGTAGATCTCCCCGCTGGGGAATACGAAGCCACGGCGCTTACACAAGCTGACTACCGTCTCGATGCGATCCGCGGGCACTGGGAAACTCCATGGGTAGGTCACGGGCAAGTTCCGCCCAGATTAGCGATCGACAGATCTGGATCCTCGATCGGCGTCACCCACGAACAGGTTGCCATAGCCAGTCACCGCCACCCTTCGCCTCGACCAGCGGTGAGACAATGACGGTAGCGAGGGAAAGGGGTCCGGGCACCTACTATGTCTCGTGGGTCGGAGTCGAGCGAAGGAGACGGCATGACGGGTGTGACGGCGGACGCGATACCGGACCCCAGTCTGCCGGACTCGAGTCTGCCGGATTCCAGCCTCCCAGATTCCAACCTCGACGAACATTCACCCGGCCGACCGGCACCCACACCGGCAGCTACCCGGCCGCGGGCGACGCTGGTGGCGGCCGGCGAGCTGCTGCGGGCGCTGTCCGCGCCGGTGCGGATCGCCATCGTGCTGCAGTTGCGTGACCACGAACGTTGCGTCCACGAGCTGGTTGACGCCCTGGGCGTCACCCAGCCGTTGATCAGCCAGCACTTGCGGGTGCTCAAATCCGCCGGGGTGGTCGACGGCGAACGGCACGGCCGTGAAGTGGTGTACCGGCTAGTCGACGAGCACCTGTCGCATATCGTGGTCGATGCGGTGACCCACGTGGAGGAGGAATGAGCGCGTCCCGGCTGCGCTCTACCCGGCAGCGCACCGCGGTGGCCAAGCTGCTCGATGACACTGACGGCTTCCGGTCCGCCCAGGAGATCCACGAGAAGCTGCGCCGCCGCGGTGAAGAAATCGGCTTGACGACGGTGTACCGCACCCTGCAGACACTGGCCGAGGCGGGTGAGGTCGACGTACTGCGAACCTCCAACGGGGAGGCGGTATACCGGCGCTGCTCGTCGCATCATCATCACCACCTGGTGTGCCGGGAGTGCGGCCGCACCGTTGAGGTGGAAGGCCCCGCCGTCGAACGCTGGGCCGAACAGATCGCCCAAGCCCACGGGTTCACCGACATCACCCACACTGTCGAGATCGCCGGCCGCTGCGCCACCTGCGCCACATCCTGACTCGCCCGACCCACGTTCTGGATGCAGACTGCTGTTTTTTGAGCCTGAAAAACAGCAGTCTGCATCCAGACTGCGAGTCAGGCGGTGAGCAGCTCGCCCCGAACCTGAGAGGCCGTGGACACCACGAGCATGAGCAGGGTGCCCAGCGGCACACTGTCCAGGCCGGCAGCCGGGAAGGCGTACCGCAGCATCAAGTCGGCCCCGCGTTCGGTGCGGACTATCCCCAGGGTGCCGAACAAACCCTGCCCGGCACGGGTGGCGACGCGCTCGGCCAGCTCACCGTCATCAACGACGTCCCAGGCGACAACGCAGGTCAGGCTGAGCATCGTCAAGCCCTCGACGAGCTCGACCGCCTGCACCGCACAGGGCACATCGGAGTGCTGGAAGGTCAAGGAGCCATCGTCGTCCACACGGACGTCCTGAAAGCGCTCCAACGCCGTCCTGGCGGCCTCGAGCAACTCCCGCGCAGAAGTGCAACTCGCCGTGCCCTTCTCGTTGCTCATCGGATCGTCCTCCTGGCGGAACGGGCATTAACTGCAACGGTGTCGATCGCGCTGCCGAACCTCCGATCACGGTTGGCGTACGCCTCGCAGGCTCGCCACAGGTCCCGGCGGTCCAAGTCGGGAAACAGGATGTCCTGGAACACGAGCTCGGCATAGGCAGCTTGCCAGATAAGAAAGTTGGAGATGCGCTGCTCCCCCGATGGTCGAAGGAACAGATCAACATCGGGCATGTCCGGTTCATCGAGGTAGCGGGCAAACATCTGCTCATCGATGTGCTCCGGGTCGATCTCACCGCGGGCCGCCCGGCGGGCCAACTCACGCGCCGCGTCGGCGATCTCAGCGCGACCGCCATAGTTCACGCACATGGTCAAGGTCATCACGTCGTTGCCTGCGGTGAGTTCCTCGGCGATCTCCAGCTCGCGGATCACGCTGCGCCACAACCGCGGGCGGCGGCCGGCCCAGCGCACGCGGACACCCATCTCGTGCATCTGGTCCCGGCGGCGGCGGATCACGTCGCGATTGAAGCCCATCAGGAAGCGCACCTCCTCAGGGCTGCGGCGCCAGTTCTCGGTGGAGAAGGCGTAGGCCGATAGCCACTGCACACCGATTTCGATGCAGCCGCACACCACATCCAGTAACACCGCCTCACCACGGCGATGCCCCTCGGTGCGGGGCAACCCGCGCTGCTGGGCCCAGCGCCCGTTGCCGTCCATCACCAACGCCACATGCCTAGGTAACCGCCCCGCCGGTATCACGGGTGCCCGGGCCCCCGATGGATGCGGATCAGGCGCTCGAACCACCGGCCCATCCTGCCGCCTTGCCAGTCAGCGCGCTTGAGGGGGCTCAGCGGGTTTCTGATCCGACCTTGAGTGAACCCGGTTCAGCCAGCTGAATGCGGCTGGCGGGGACGCTCAACGAGAGGCAGCGAGCGCAATTGACGTTCCAGGTGCCACTGAAGGTGGGCGGCGATGAGGCCGCTAGCTTCGCGGCAGACGGTCGGTGAGGCGTTCTGCGCGGCCTGCCAGTCGCCGTGCATGAGGGCGTCGAGCAGGTCCAGCGTCTGGATCGACGGGGTGACTGCGCCGGCAGGGCGGCACCGGCGACAGACCACACCGCCGGCAGGAACGCTGAATGCCTGATGCGGGCCTGGCAACCCGCACCGGGCGCATTCGGTCAGCGCCGGCGCCCATCCGGTAGCGGCCATCGCGCGCAGCAGGAACGCATCGAGCACCAGCGGGGGCGGCCGCTGGCCGTCGGCCAGCGCCCGCAGCGCACCCACCACCAGCAGGTACAGCCGCAGCGCCGGCTCCCCCTCGGCGCCGGCCAGCCGCTCGGCGGTTTCCAGTACCGCACAGCCAGAGGTGTAGCGACCGTAGTCACCGACCAGCCGGGAGCCGAAGCCGTCGACCGTCTCAACCTGGGTGATGACGTCCAGCGTGCGCCCGCGGTAGAACTGCACATCAACGTGCCCGAACGGCTCCAACCGTGCACCGAACCTTGAGGAGGTACGCCGCACGCCTTTGGCCACCGCGCGCACCGGCCCATGCCGGCGGGTCAGCAGCGTGATGATGCGATCAGCCTCACCCAACTTCTGCACCCGCAGCACCACCCCGGTGTCGCGGTACAGGCTCACCGACCCATCGTCGCATCTCACCCACGAGCGAACTCCGGCCTACGCGCCAAGCCAGAAGATTCATCACGGCTTATACGCCGGAGCGCGCAAGTGCTGTCGCTTGGTTGCACACAGACTGTGATCGCACATCAGAAACCGAGGCGACGCAGCTGCTTGGGGTCGCGCTGCCAGTCCTTGGCCACCTTGACATGCAAGTCGAGATATACCGAGGTACCCAGCAAAGCTTCGATGTGTGCCCGGGCGCGGGTACCGACCTCCTTGAGCCGCCGACCACCCCGCCCAATCACGATCGCCTTCTGGCTATCCCGCTCGACGTAGAGGTTCACGTAGATGTCGAGCAGATCATCCCGCCCTTCCCGCGGCTTCATCTCCTCGACCACAACGGCCAGCGAGTGCGGCAGCTCGTCACGCACCCCTTCCAAAGCTGCCTCCCGCACCAGCTCGGCGACCAGCGTCTGCTCCGGTTCGTCGGTGAGCTCGCCACCGGGGTACAGCGGCGGGGACTCCGGCATCCGGGCCAGCAACAGATCAGCAAGCAGCGTCACCTGAAAGCCGTCGACGGCAGATACCGGCACCATCTCGGCGAACTCACCGATGCCGGACGAGCGTGCCAGCTCCGCCAGGCCAGCGAGTTGCTCAGCCACCCGCTGAGGGTTTACCAGGTCCGTCTTGGTCACGATGCCGAACACTGGCCGGCGCCGGGCCACCGTGGCCAGCTCGCTGGCAATGAACCGATCGCCGGGACCGATGACGGCGTCGGCGGGTACGCACAAGCCGATCGCGTCCACTTCCGACAGCGTCGCCCGGACCAGGCTGTTGAGGCGCTCGCCGAGCAACGTGCGGGGCCGGTGCAACCCGGGAGTATCCACCAGGATGAGCTGCCCATGGGGCTGGTGCACGATGCCCCGGATGGTATGCCGGGTGGTCTGCGGCCGGCTGGAGGTGATCGCCACCTTCTGGCCTACCAGGGCATTGGTCAATGTCGACTTGCCGACGTTAGGCCTGCCCACCAGGCAGGCGAACCCGGCCTGGAACGTGCTTTCGGCGGCTGCCGTCACGGCTAACCAGCCACCCGTAGCACATCGCTGACGTCGCCGCGCTGATCGACCAGCAGCACCGGAGCAGACGGTCCGAGCTCGCGAACTGCTGCCAGCGAAGTGTCATCGACCGCGCTGCCCACCAGTACCGCCGCCTCCAAGCCGGTCGCTCCGCTGGCCACCGCCGCGGCCACCGCAGCTTGCAGCGCCGTGAGGGCCAGCGAGGGCAGCGCAACAGTGACACCGGTGTAGGTGCGCCCGTCGGTGTCCCGCACTGCGGCGCCCTCCAGGGCGCCGGTGCGGGCCAGCGCTGAGCGCGCCAACGTCACCAGCTTGGCGTCCTCTGGGTCAAGCTCAGGCACGGGTGTCGCTCGCTTCCTGCGGCGGGTCAGCCGCAACGGGGTCGAGCCGGGTATCGGAATCCGGCTGGGAGGGTGCTGGGGAGACCAGCACCGTGGTGATCCGCAGCCGGCCTCGACGATCGTTGCCGCCCTCGGCCCGCAGCCGCAGGCCGGCCACGTCGGCCTCAGCACCAGGAACGGGTACCCGGCCCAACCGCTGCGCGAGTAGCCCACCCACGGTCTCCACGTCGGAGTCAGCCAAGTCCACCTCGAACAGCTCGCCCAGGTCGATCACCGGCAGCCGGCTGATCACCCGCACCCTACCGTCTTCGAGGTGCTCGATGGGCGGTCGCTCATCGGTATCGGACTCGTCGGTGATCTCGCCCACGATCTCCTCGAGAATGTCTTCGATCGTCAGCAAGCCCGCGGTACCGCCGTACTCATCGACCACAACGGCCATGTGGTTGCGCGATACCTGCATCTCCTTGAGCAGGCTGGTGAGCAGCTTTGAGTCCGGCACGAACGTCGCCGGCCGCATCACCGCTCCCACGGTTGTGCCACCTGCGCCTTCCCGGTGTTCGGCTGCTACCAGATCCTTGAGGTGCACCACACCCACGACATCATCGACGCTTTCCGCGATCACTGGCATCCGGGAGAATCCGGAGCGCAGGCACAGCGCCACTGCCTGGCGCACCGATTTGTGCTGTTCGATCCAGACAATTTCGGTACGCGGCACCATGACCTCCCGGGCGACGGTGTCCCCGAGCTCGAACACGGAATGGATCATCTCGGCCTCACCGGCCTCCACGACGCCACGCTGGCCGGCCATGTCGACCAGTTCACGAAGTTCTACTTCCGAGGTGAACGGTCCCGCTGGGAAACCACGGCCAGGTGTGATCGCGTTGCCGACGAAAATGAGCAGCCGGGACAGTGGGCCCAGAATCCGGCCCAATACCCGTACCGGTCCAGCTACCAGCAGGCCCACCGAATAGGGATGCTGGCGCCCGGTGGTTCGGGGACCTACCCCGACGACAACATAGCTGACTACCACCATCGCGAGCCCGGCGACCAGGACGGCCAGCCAGGTCGGCGACAATGCCCGCACCGCGACGACTGTGACCAGCACGGTGGCGAGTAGCTCGCAGCTCAGCCGCAGCAACAGCAGCAGGTTGATGTGACGCGGCCGGTCGGCCACGACCAGCGCAAGCGCCCTGGCGCCAAACCGGTGCGACCGCACCAGCTCATCGACCCGGGCACGGGACACCGTGCCCAGCGCGGCATCGGCGGCGGCAAATCCCCCGGCTGCGAGCACCAGGGTGACAGCCGGCACGAGCAGCACCGCCGAGGACATCAGCGCCGCGCAGCCGGTGCGTTATCGCTGCGGGCCGGAAGCCTCCGGCCCGTCCAGACCGACTACCCCCAATAGCCGGGTGTCCGCGTCTCGCTGGGCGATCCGGCGACGAGCGGCCCGGTCGGCGCGCCGGAAATCCTCGAGGATACGGTCCTGCAGCTCGAACATTTCCTGCTCTTGGGCGGGGTCAGCATGGTCGTAACCCAGCAGGTGCAAGACACCGTGCACGGTCAGCAGCTGCAGCTCGTCGAGCAGCGAGTGGCCCGCCGCAGCCGCCTGCTCGATCGCGACATCTGGGCAGAGCACGATGTCACCGAGTAGCTCGGGGCCGCCCGGAGGGCTGTCGGCTCTGCCACCTCCCAGCAGCCCACCTTCGTCCGTGTCGTCCATGGGGAACGCCATCACATCGGTAGGGCCGGGCAGATCCATCCACCGCTGGTGCAGATCCGCCATCACTGGCGCAGCGACGAGCAGCATGGACAGCTCAGCTAGCGGGCTGACGCCCATCCGATCCATAGCAAAACGCGCCGCGGCCGCGATCGATGCTTCAGCGACGGCCGTCCCGGACTCGTTGGCAATCTCGACACCCATCGACGCCTCACCGCCTCCGGCGACGCTCGCTACGGTTGGGTACCGGACGCGCCCCGGCGCTGTCCGCAAGAGCATCCCACCGCGCGTAGGCATCCACGATTTCTGTGACCAGCCGGTGGCGGACCACATCGGCACTGGACAGCTCCGCGAAGTGCACGTCATCGACATCGTCGAGGATGTGCTGCACGATACGCAGTCCTGACACCTGACCGTCCGGCAAGTCAATCTGCGTGACGTCGCCGGTGACCACGACCTTCGAGCCGAAGCCCAGCCGGGTCAGGAACATCTTCATCTGCTCTGGCGTGGTGTTTTGCGCCTCGTCAAGGATGATGAACGCGTCGTTGAGGGTGCGGCCCCGCATGTAGGCCAAGGGGGCGACCTCGATGGTTCCGGCAGCCATCAGTTTGGGAATGGATTCCGGGTCGAGCATGTCGTGCAACGCGTCATACAGGGGACGCAGGTATGGGTCGATCTTCTCGTAAAGGGTGCCGGGCAGGAAACCCAACCGCTCCCCTGCTTCGACCGCCGGCCGGGTCAGAATGATCCGGCTGACCTGCTTGGTCTGCAATGCCTGCACCGCCTTGGCCATGGCCAGGTACGTCTTACCGGTGCCGGCGGGTCCGATGCCAAACACGATCGTGTTGCGATCGATGGCATCGACGTAGCGTTTCTGATTGAGCGTCTTGGGTCGGATGGTGCGGCCGCGCCGAGACAGGATGTCCAGGCTGAGCACCTCGGCGGGCGACTCGGTCTGCCCTTGGGCGAGCATCGCCAGGGCCGCTCGCACCGCATCGGTACCCAACAGCTGGCTGCGACGGGCCAGGATGACCAGCTCGCTGAAAGCCCGCTCGGCATATGCCACGTCTGCTGGGGCACCCGAGAGCGTGACCTCGTTGCCCCGCACGTGCACATCGGCGGCGAGCAAGTCCTCGATCACCTTGAGGTTCTCATCGCGGGATCCCAGCAGGGCCAGCACGGCGGAATCCGGAACCACAATCTTCGACTGGACCGTTACGGGCTGCATCGTCTCTGAACCGGACGAGGAGGCACCCTCCACGGGGGTAGGGGTCACGTCGGTGTTGGTCCTATCTTTCTGCGCTTTCGCGCATCTCGAATCAACCGGCAGGACCGATGCTATCTGACAGTGGAGTCCGCCGGGTGGGGATTTGCAACTGTGCAGCATGCCCTGCTGGGCAACAACAGTTGCCTAAAAACAACATTGCCGCAAGATGGCGAGATACGCACCCGGATGCCGCGCCGCGGCGGAAACTGGGGGCTGTCCCGCCGCGACGCAGCGCCGCCGGACCGAGGGGGGAGGTGCCCGGCGGAGCGTTCAAGGCCAGCTAGCCCGGGTATGAGTACTTACTCAATCAGGTGGCTCATCCGGCCTTGCATACTTAATGTAAGGCTTTTGTGGGCTCAACAGGCCAAATATCACCTGAATGACGCAGGATCCAACGTTGGGAGAGCGCTCCTATTGCACCGAGCGCTACCACACCAGCACTAGAAGAACGCAATATCGCCGGGCCCAGCCGCACCGGCTGGCCACCGGCCGCGGTGAGGGTGGCCAGTTCGGTGTCGGTGAAGCCGCCCTCAGGCCCGACGACCAGCAGGAGTTCTCCCGCTGCCGGTAGGGAGACCGAGGGTAGTGTCGTGGTGGCGCCCTCGTGCAGCACCAGGCATCGGGCCACGGTGGTGCAGCGCTGCCCGAGTTCCGCGATGCTCACCGGCTCGGCCACCGGTGGAAACCAGGCTCGACGAGACTGCTTAGCGGCCTCCCGGGCAGTCTGTCGCCAGCGGGCAAGGGCTTTGGCCCCGCGTGGCCCGGAGTCCCAGAGGGCCACGCAGCGGTCCGCGCGCCAGGGCACCACTGCGTCCACCCCGGCCTCGACGGCCAGTTCCACCGACAGCTCGCCCCGCTGGCCCTTGATCAGCGCCTGTGCCAGGGTGACCTGCAACTCGGGAGCCGGCTCGCTGGCCCGCCGCAGCACCCGCAGTCGGAGCCGGTCCCTACCGGCGGCGAGCACCTCACACAGGGCTAGCCCGCCACGGCCGTCGGTGAGCGTCAGGCGCTCACCGACGCGCAACCGCCGTACGGTCGCCGCGTGCCTGCCCTCCGGACCCTCCAACGTCGTGTCGGCACCCTCGGGTGGCAGCTGCTCAGCGAGGAAGACTGGCAGGGTGCTCACGCGCGCCCGGCGGTGTCCATCAGCGGCCGCCGAGTGTGTCACGCAACCGGGAGAACAAACTGCCCGCGCGGCCGTTGACGGTCAACTCGGCCTGCTCCTCACCACGCAGGGCAGCGAGTTCGCGCAGCAGCTCGACCTGCCGGGTGTCCAGCCGCGTCGGGGTGACCACGTCGAGGTGGACGAACAGGTCACCCCGACCCTCGGCGCGGCCGGTACTGCGCAGCCGTGGCATCCCACGACCGCGCAAGCTCAGCACCGTCGCGCACTGGGTTCCCGGTTCCACCCGGACCTCCTCGGTACCGTCGAGGGTGTCCAACATGACGGTGGTACCTAGCGCCGCGGCGGTCATCGGGACCCGCACGGTGCAGTGCAGATCGGCGCCGTCCCGGGTGAACGTCTCGTGCGGGACCTCCTGCACCTCGACGTAGAGATCACCAGGCGGACCGCCGCCCGGGCCCACCTCACCCTGACCGGCCAGCCGTATCCGCATCCCGTCACCCACTCCGGCGGGTACTTTCGCGGTGACGTTGCGGCGGGCTCGGATCCGGCCGTCCCCACCGCACTGCCGGCAGGGGTACGGGATGACCTCGCCGATGCCTCGGCATACCGGGCACGGCCGCGAGGTCATCACTTGCCCGAGGAAGGTCCGCTGTACGTTCTGCACCTCGCCCGCGCCGCCGCAGGTATCGCAGGTCTGCGGGCGGGTACCCGGCGCGCAGCCGGAACCGCTGCATTCGTTGCACAACACCGCGGTGTCCACGGTGAGCTCTCGGGATGCCCCACTGGCGCACTCTTCAAGCGTCAGCTGCAGCCGGATCAGCGCGTCAGAGCCGCTTTGCACCCGGCTGCGCGGCCCGCGGCGGGCGCCAGGCCCGGCACCAGCGCCGAAGAAAGCGTCCATGATGTCGCCGAAACCAAAACCGCCAAAGGGATCCCCTCCGGCAGCACGACCCGCACCCGGCTCCAGCGGGTCTCCACCGAGGTCGACGATCTGGCGCTTCTGCGGGTCGGTCAGCACCTCGTAAGCAGCGGTGACCTCCTGAAAACGCTGCGCAGCCGCCTTGTCGGGGTTGACGTCGGGGTGCAGCTCGCGCGCCAGCTTGCGGTACGCACGCTTGATCTGGTCCGCGCTGGCGTCCCGGGGCACGCCCAGGATCGCGTAGTAGTCCCTGGCCACGCTGGCGTCCTCCTGCCGCAGCCCTACGCCGCGGTCTTGTCGTACATGTCGCTGTGCATGCCGTTGAGCCGTACACCGGTCAACGAGTAGTCAAGATCTCCCCTACGTACCGGGCTACCGCCCGCACCGCAGCAATGGTGCCCGGGTAGTCCATTCTGGTCGGTCCTACCACGCCCATACCCCCGAGCACGGTGCCGTGCGAGGCATAGCCGATCGAGACCAACGACGTACTGCGCATCTCCTCGGCCTCGTTCTCCTCACCAATCCGCACGGTGATGGTGCCCGGATCTTTGGCTGCGGCCAGCAGTTTGAGCACCACCACCTGCTCCTCCAATGCCTCGAGCACCTGGCGTAGTGAGCCCGGGAAGTCGGCGGCGTTGCGCGTCAGGTTGGCGGTGCCGCCCAGAAGCATGCGCTCCTCCGGATGCTCCACCAACGTTTCGATCAGCACCGTCGAGACCCGGGTCATCGCATCCCTGAGCTCAGCGGGCACCTGCTCGGGCAAGTCAGCCACCACTGCTGAGGCATCCGCCAACCGGTGCCCGGCCAGCGCCTGGTTGAGCAACGTGCGCAGCTGTGCCACTTGTTCCTCGGTGATGACGTCGCCCAGATCGAGCAGGCGCTGGTCGACGCGACCCGAGTCGGTGATGAGCACCAGCATCAACCGAGCCGGGGTGACCGCGAGCACCTCAAGATGGCGCACCCTCGAGCGGCTCAGCGTGGGATATTGGATCACCGCCACATGCCGGGTGAGCTGGGCGAGCAGGCGCACGCTGCGGCGCAGCACGTCATCAAGATCGACCGCACCCTGCAGGAAGCTTTGCACCGCGCGACGTTCCGCCACCGACAGCGGCTTGACCTCGGACAACCGGTCAACGAACAGCCGGTAACCCTTGTCGGTGGGCACCCGACCAGCGCTGGTGTGCGGCTGGATGATGTAGCCCTCCTCTTCGAGGGCCACCATGTCGTTGCGGATGGTGGCGCTGGACACCCCGAACTGGTGACGCTCCACGAGCGACCTGGACGCGACCGGCTCATGGGTGGCGACGTAGTCGGTGACGATGGCACGCAGCACCGCGAACCGGCGCTCATCGGCGTTCACGTCACCTCCCTCTGGCCGGTCTCAGGTACCGGCAACGACCTGTCCACCGAGTCTAATGCGCCGGGCGCGCAGGCGCCGGAACCCGCCAAGGCGCCCGATACGCTGGTCGAGCACGCGGGGGGACGGAGGTGAGCGCCGACTGTGATCTTCAAAGAGGTCCGGCACGGCCGCCCCTATCCGGAACACGGGTTCTCCATGAAGGATTGGGCACAGATTCCGCCCCAGCAGATACCGCTGGCACACTTGATCACTACGACGACGGTGGTCGACTTGGCCCGGCTCCTGTCTGACGATCCCACCTTGCCCGGTGACCTGTTCCCACACGCTGTGCGCTGGTGCGGCGAACTGTTCTTGGAGGAGGGCTTGCACCGCGCGCTGCGCGCCGCGCTCCAGCAACGCACCACCCTCAACGTCCGCATCCTGGACCTGGACCTGCTGCGCCGCTGATCCCTTCCCTTCCTCAGCGCGGCTTGCCATCACAGATCCGGCCGCGTCCGCGAGCTGGCGAGCAGGTTGCGCACCACGGTGTCGGTGAGAAGGCGGCCGCGGACCGTGAGCGCCAACCGGTCACCCGCCAGCACGGTGGCAAGGCCGTCAGTGCGGGCGCGCGCGGCAGCGGCGCGCCCCCGTGCCTCCAGCACCTCAAGCGGCAGGCCGTCGGCCAAGCGCAGCCTGAGCATAACGTGCTCGGTGTAGCGCTGCTCGGCCGTGAGGATTTCCCGGCCAGCTGCCGGGGAACGGCCGGACGCGAGCACCGCGGCGTAGCGGGCCGGATGCTTGACGTTCCACCAGCGCACTCCGCCAACATGGGAGTGCGCCCCTGGACCAGCTCCCCACCAGTTCCCGCCGGTCCAGTAGCCCAGGTTATGCCGGCACCGAGACTGAACCGACCGAGCCCAGTTGGACACCTCGTACCAGCGCAGCCCCGCCGCGGACAGCGTTGCATCGATCTGCTCGTAGCGCTGGGCGAGCACGTCGTCATCCGGGGCGGGCAGTTCCCCGCGGACCACCCGCCGGGCCAGCGCGGTACCCGCCTCAACAACCAGCGCATAGGCCGAGACGTGATCTACCCCGGCGGCTAGCGCGGCATCCAGCGAGGCGGCCAGGTCGTCACGAGTCTCCCCCGGCGTGCCATAGATCAGATCAAGGCTCACGTGCGCTATCCCGGCAGCGCGGGCCTGCGCCGCGGCGGCCACCGGCCGGCCGGGAGTATGCGAGCGATCCAGCACAGCCAGCACGTGCGGCGCAGCGCTCTGCATGCCCAGCGAGACTCGCGTGTAGCCGGCCGCAGCGATCCCGGCAAAGAATTCCGGTCCGGTGGATTCCGGATTGGCCTCGGTGGTCACCTCCGCACCCGCCGCCACGCCCAGGGAGTCCCGGACGGCGTCCAGCACCTGAGCCAGACCGGCCGCGCCCAGCAGCGAAGGCGTCCCACCGCCCACGAACACCGTCTCCGCTGGCGCTGGCATGCCGAGTACCCGCGCCGCCAAATCGAGTTCCCGGCGCAGCGCATCCAGCCAAGCCCCCGGCGAGGACGACCCCTCGAGCTCACCCGGGGTGTAGGTGTTGAAGTCGCAGTATCCGCACCGGGTGGCGCAGAACGGAACGTGCACATACACGCCGAACGGCTGGCCGGCCAGCCCACCCAGGGCAGCAGCAGGCAGCATGCCGTCGGCAGGAGCCGGGTCACCAATGGGCAGCGCAACCACGACGACATTGTCCCAACATCCGAACGCCGGTGGTCGCAGCTGCCTGATCGTGGCAACCTGGTGATGTGGCCGCTCTCGGACTGTTACTGGTGGCTCGCCGCCACGTGGACTATGTCCGAGTATCCAGCGCGCTGTGCAGCCCGCTGATCTGACGCCCCCGCTCGCCTGCTGTCCCGCCGGCGCCGGGTGCGCCGGGCACCGGGTTGCGCCATGACCTGGTGACGGTTTGCCCGCACGCCGGTGCTCCCTTCACGGAGGCACCCCGATGGCTGCACCAACCCGATCAGCACCCCTCACGCCCGCGAGAAAAGCCCACCGTGGAGAGGGCCAGTGGGCGATGGGCCATCGCGAACCGCTCAATCCCAATGAGCGGACCAAAAAAGACGACGACGGGCTCAACGTCCGGCGGCGCATCGAGACCATCTACGCTCACCGCGGCTTCGACTCGATCGACCCCGCTGACCTGCGCGGCCGGTTCCGCTGGTGGGGGTTGTACACCCAACGCCGGCCGGGTATCGACGGTGGGCGCACCGGCATGCTGGAACCCGAGGAGCTCGACGACTGCTACTTCATGATGCGGGTGCGCATAGACGGTGGCGCACTGACCACCGAGCAGCTGCGTGTGGTCGGCGAGATCTCCCGGCTCTATGCCCGGGACACCGCCGACGTCACCGACCGGCAGAACATCCAGTACCACTGGATCCGGATTGAAGATGTGCCCGCGATCTGGGAGCAGTTGGAGGCTGTCGGGCTGTCCACCACTGAGGCGTGTGGCGATTGTCCGCGGGTGGTGCTGGGATCGCCGGTCGCAGGCATCGCGGCTGAGGAGATCATCGACGGTACCCCGGCGATCGAGGAGATCAAGCGGCGCTACATCGGCAGCCGCGAGTTCTCCAACCTGCCGCGTAAATACAAGACCGCGATTTCGGGCCTGCAAGACGTCGCTCACGAGGTCAACGACATCTCCTTCGTTGGTGTGGTGCACCCGCAGCACGGCCCGGGCTTCGATCTGTGGGTCGGCGGCGGCCTGTCCACCAACCCGAAGATCGCGCAGCGCTTAGGGGCATGGGTGCCAAGGGATGAGGTGCCCGAGGTCTGGGCCGGGGTGACCGCGGTATTCCGCGACTACGGCTACCGGAGGCTGCGCCACCGCGCCCGGATCAAATTCCTCATCGCCGACTGGGGTGCGGCCCGGTTCCGCGAGGTGCTGGAAACCGAGTATTTGCACCGGCCACTCACTGACGGACCCGCCCCGCAGCCGCCGCCGGCACCTATCGACCACATCGGGGTGCACCGCCAGCACGACGGCAAGTTCTACATCGGCGTAGCCGCTGCGGCTGGGCGGGTGAGCGGCACCACGCTGGCTGACGTAGCCAAAGTCGTCGAACGCACCGGATCCACCAGAGTCCGGTTGACGCCGTACCAGAAACTCGTCGTGCTGGACGTCGCCCCGCCCGAAGTAGATGGGCTGGTCGCCGAACTGAACCGGCTGGGATTGCGCGCCGACCCCAGTCCATGGCGGCGCGCGGTGATGGCCTGCACCGGCATCGAGTTCTGCAAACTGGCCATGGTGGACACCAAGAACCGGGCGATCGCCCTGGTCGCCGAGCTCGAGCAGCGGCTGGCCGATATCCAGTCCACTCTCGACATTCCAGTCTCGGTGCACCTCAACGGCTGCCCGAACTCGTGTGCCCGAATCCAGGTCGCCGACATCGGGCTCAAGGGCCAGCTGGTCACCGACGCGCAGGGCAACCGGGTCGAAGGTTTCCAAGTGCATCTGGGTGGGGGGCTCGGGCTGGACAGTGGGTTCGGCCGCAAGCTACGCGGACACAAGGTCACTTCCACGGAGCTGGCCAACTACGTCGAGCGGTTGGTCCGCGGTTACGCTCAGGAGCGCCACCCGGGCGAGCGATTCGCCCAATGGGTCGCGCGAGCGGACGAAGGCGTCTTGCGATGACTGAGGCTCGGGCAGTCCCGTTTTATTGCCCCTATTGCGGGCAAGAGGACCTGCGCCCCGAAGCGCAGCCGCCCGCAGCGTGGCGCTGCGCGGACTGCCAGCGGGTATTCGTGGTCCGCCTGGTGGCCCTCGTTGCGCAGGTCACGCATGACCACTGACCTGAAGCAGCTGGCGCAGCGCGCCGGGCAGAAGCTGGCATCGGCCCCGGCGCAGGAGATAGTGCGCTGGGCGGTGCAGACCTTCGGCACCCGATTGGTGGTGACGTCGTCCATGCAGGACGCGGTACTGGTGCACTTGGTCTCGTGCATCGCTCCAGGTACCGATGTGCTCTTTCTGGACACCGGGTACCACTTCGCCGAGACATTGGGCACCCGGGATGCCGCCGCGACGACTTACGATGTCAACCTGATCACCGTGACACCGCAGCACACCGTTGCCGAGCAGGACGCCCAGCACGGGTCGAGGCTGCATGACCGTGATCCCGACCTGTGCTGCGCGCTGCGCAAGGTGGTCCCGCTAGATCGCGCACTGGCCGGCTACGACGCCTGGGCCACCGGGATACGTCGCGTTGAGGCACCGCGTCGAGCCGGGACACCGGTGGTGTCATACGACGCTAAGCGAGGCAAGGTCAAGATCGCCCCGATCGCGGAATGGACCGACACCGACGTCGATGACTACATCGCCGAACACGGCATCTTGGTCAATCCACTACGCAGCGCCGGGTACCCGTCGATCGGCTGTGCCCCGTGCACGCGCGCGGTAGCGATCGGCGACTCTCACCGAGCCGGGCGCTGGGCCGGCTCGGCCAAGACCGAATGCGGGATACACACGTGAGCCGGGGCGCCACGGTCTGGCTCACGGGTCTCTCCGGGGCGGGCAAGACGACCATTGCCGAGGCAGTCGCCGAGCATCTGCGGGCCGCCGGCCGGGAGGTGGAGGTACTTGACGGCGACGAGCTACGCCGCGGCCTGTCGGCCGGGCTGGGGTTTTCCCGGCAAGACCGCGATACCCACGTACGCCGGGTTGGATTCGTGGCTGAGTTACTCGCTCGGCACGGCGTGATCACGCTGGTTCCGGTGATCGCACCCTATGCGGCCACCCGCGACGAGGTGCGCGCCCAACACGATGCTCGCGCCACCAGCTATCTGGAGGTGTACGTGGCCACGCCATTGGCCGAGTGCGCCCGCCGGGACGTGAAGGGTCTTTATGCTCGCGCGATCGCGGGTGAGCTGACCGGAATGACCGGTGTGGACGATCCCTATGAGGAACCAGACAAGCCGGATCTGAGGCTGGACACCACAGGTATGGACGTCACCACCGCAGCACGGCAGGTTCTGGATCTGCTGATCGAGAGGGGGTTGGGATGACGGCCACCATGGCGTCACCGGCTGCCGTCGACGTAGACCACCTGGCAGCGCTGGAATCCGAAGCGGTGCACATCATCCGTGAGGTGATCGCCGAGTTCGACCGCCCGGTGCTGCTGTTCTCCGGCGGCAAGGACTCGGCGGTACTGCTGCACCTGGCACGGCGCGCGATGCACCCAGCGCCGTTGCCGGTCCCGCTGCTGCACGTCGACACCGGACACAACTTCCCCGAGGTCATCGCCTACCGGGACCAGCTGGTCAGTGACCTGGGGCTGCGGCTGCATGTGGCGGCCGTGCAGGATTGGATCGACGATGGGCGGTTGACCGAACGTCCCGATGGCACCCGCAACCCGCTGCAGACCGTGCCGCTGCTGGACACCATCGCCGAGCACCGCTTCGACGCTGTCTTCGGTGGTGCCCGGCGCGACGAGGATCGGGCGCGAGCCAAGGAACGTATCGTCAGCCTGCGCGACGCCTTCGGCGGCTGGGATCCCCGGCGGCAACGTCCGGAGCTGTGGAATCTCTACAACGGCCGGCACGCCGTCGGTGAGCACGCGCGGATCTTCCCGTTGTCCAACTGGACCGAACTCGACGTCTGGACTTACGTTGCCCGCCGGGAAGTGCCGGTTCCCAGCATCTACTTCGCGCATGAACGCGAAGTATTCGCTCGGGACGGGATGTGGCTTACTGCCGGCGAGTGGGGTGGCCCGCGCAACGGTGAGCAGGTCGTCACCAAGTCGGTGCGCTACCGCACTGTCGGGGACGCCTCGTGTACCGGTGCCGTGGAATCCTCTGCCGTCACCATCGACGAGGTGCTCGCTGAGCTGGCCACCAGCCGGATCACCGAGCGTGGCGCTACCCGGGCCGACGACCGGCTGTCCGAAGCTGCAATGGAAGACCGCAAGCGCGAGGGCTACTTCTGATGGCGGACTTGACACCTCGACCCGGCAAGCAGGTCTCGGAGCCCATGCCTCGACCCTGCAAGCAGGTCTCGGGCTTGCTGCGGCTGACCACCGCGGGCTCGGTGGACGACGGTAAGTCCACGCTGGTCGGGCGGTTACTGCACGATACCCAGTCGATCCTGGCCGATCAGCTCGCTGCGGTGGATCGGGCGACCCGGGCCCGTGGCGGCTCGCAGTTGGATCTTGCGCTGTTCACCGATGGGCTGCGCGCCGAGCGGGAACAGGGCATCACCATCGACGTCGCCTACCGCTATTTCGCCACGCCCACCCGCAAGTTCATCCTGGCTGACTGCCCCGGGCACGTGCAGTACACCCGCAACACGGTCACCGGAGCCTCCACCGCTGAACTTGCTGTGGTGCTGGTCGACGCACGCAACGGCGTCGTCGAGCAGACCCGGCGACATCTCGCGGTAATGGCGTTCCTGCGGGTGCCGCACGTGGTGTTGGCGGTGAACAAGATGGACCTGGTGGGCTTCGCCGAGCCCACATTCCGCGGTATCGAGTCGCAGTTCACAGCAGCGGCCAGCGCGCTAGGCATGCCCGAAATGGTGTCGGTACCGATATCCGCGCTGCATGGCGACAACGTCGTCACGCGCAGCGAGTCGACCCCGTGGTACCACGGCCCGACGCTGCTGGAGCACCTGGAAACGGTGCCTATCGGACGAGAGGCGGTGGCCGAACCCATGCGCTTTCCGGTGCAACTGGTGCTGCGACCCCGCACCGCTGACTATCCCGATTACCGAGGTCTCGCCGGCCAGGTCGCCTCTGGGGTGCTCGAAAGAGGCGATGAGGTGGTCGCGTTGCCGTCTGGGGCGCGCTCCACCGTCACCGGTATCGACACCCCCGACGGCCCAGTGCTTCAGGCCGCGGCTGGGCAGTCGGTCACCGTCCTGCTTGGCGACGAGATCGACGCCGGCCGCGGTGAGGTGCTGGCCCGCCCGGAGCAGACGCCGCGGGTGGTCACCGAACTCGACGCGGACCTGTGCTGGCTGTCCGAGCAGCCATTGCGGCCCGGCGCGCGGGTGCTGATCAAGCACGGCACCCGCACCGTCGGCGCTATCGTGGCCGCGCTGACTGGCCGACTGGATCTTGACACCCTGCGGCACAGAGAACCGCCGGCCATGCTGCAACTCAACGAGATCGGCGGTGCGCACATTCGGCTGGCCGGACTTCTGGCGGTGGACTCTTACGCCAGCAACCGGCACACCGGCGGCTTCCTGGTCATCGACACCGCCAACGGCAACACCCTGGCCGCAGGCCTGGTCACCGCCGCCTAACCCCCTCCCCGCGTGTCGCTCCCCGGTGCTCCCCGTGTCGCTCCCTGGTGCCCGGCGTGTCGTGCTCACCTGCACGCCGTGTCGCGGGGGTGGGCGAGTGCACCTGGCGCGAAAGCGTCAGCCGCCACACCCGATTCGTCGTAGATCACGCACCGTACGCAGTGATCCTCATCTGGCCCGAGCAGGTGGCGGGCTGGGGTCGATCCCGCCATCACCCGCCGCACCCACCACGGCATCCGCCCGGCCAGCCGATCAGCCGGCAGCTACGGTCCCAGCATGACCGCCGAGCTGGTGCACCTGGCAGTACAGTCCGGAATCGCCACCATCACGCTGGACTCCCCCGGCAATCGCAATGCGCTGTCCACCCCGCTCCGGGCCCAACTGTCCGGCGCTCTGGCGCGCAGCGCCAGTGACGATTCGGTGCGAGTGGTGATACTCGGCCACACCGGACCGGTGTTTTGTGCCGGAATGGATCTCACCGAACCGCCCGATGCGGTCACTGAGTTACCCGGCATCCTGGAAAGTATCTGGAACCACCCCAAACCGGTGGTCGCGAAGCTGAGCGGGCATGCCCGCGCCGGTGGTATCGGCCTGCTGGCGGCTGCCGACATCGCGGTCGGGGCGCAGCACGTGACGTTCGCCTTCACAGAAGTACGGATCGGGATAGTGCCCGCGGTGATCTCGGTGACCGTACTGCCGCGGTTGCTACGCCATGCAGCGCACGAGCTGTTCCTTACCGGAGAGACCTTCGACGCCGACCGGGCCGTGGCGATTGGTCTGCTCAACAGCGCGGTACCGAGCGATCAGCTAGAGGCAGAAGCGAAGCGTTACACTGCGATGCTGATTCAAGGCGGACCGCAGGCGCTGGCGTTGACCAAGCAATTGCTTACTGGCACCGTCGCACGGAATTTTCCGGCCATGCTGGAGATTTCCGCCGCACGCTTCGCATCGGCAGAAGGCCGGGAAGGTATCCGCGCCCATGCCGACAAACGTCCCCCATCATGGGCTCATACCAGCTGAGCACACGGCCACCGCGGCCGATCTTGCCCTACCCTGGAGGAGCTAACCAGGGCCACGCCTGGCGGACCAAGTTCGGAGTTGCTCTTGGTGCGCGACTATTCCGATGGTGATGCGAGATGCGGTGAGCGTCGCCACCACGAACCGACGCTGGGCGGTAGGAAACCGCCTGTGGCTGCCCCGCCCGGAGTATCGCGGCACACCCTGCTGCTGCACTCGACTCGGCAACGTGGCGAGATTGCACTCGCGGCATGGATCCAGGCCGCAGTGGACCGCGGGGACAAAGTGCTGGTGAAGCATGCTGCTTCCACGGCGGCACTTCACCGGATACTCCCTGCCTTCGAGCTTGACGCCGGTGTGCTGGGCTCCGGGCGAGTGGAACTCGTCGACGCGGAGGCGATGGGTGTCCGCTGCGGTGGCCGTCACGAGCGACTCTACGAGTTGCATGTCGAACTGGCCGAGCAGGCTCACCAGGAGGGATTTGCGGGCCTGGCGACAACCGCGGACGGATCCGCGCTGCGTGCGCTGACCCGGGACGCGATCGAACTGGTCGAGCACGAGCGCGACATCCAGCGCCTGGCCGCGCGACGGCAAGTCCGTGCGCTGTGCCGGTACCACCCGGACACAGAGGCCCGCCTGCTACCGGACGCCCTGCAAATCCATCACCACGACGTTGACGACGACATCTGGACCGCCGCGATTTCCGACGACCAGCTATGGATCCGTGGCGAACTCGACGCCAGCAATGCTGATCGGCTGGCTCAGGTACTCAAGGCTAGCGTCAGCGATGGTGTGACCGCGGTGAACCTTTCCGAACTGGACTTCTGCGCGGTGGCGGGAGTGCGCACCTTCATGGAGGCGGCCGACGCGCTGTACCCGGGCCGAGAACTGGTGCTAATCGGCGCGAGCCCGTTTCTCACCAAGACCTTCACGATCACGGGATGTGACAACCATCCAGCCCTCCGGTTGGTCCCGCGCGAGCGCACCTCGTAACCGTGAGACGGTCCACAAGCCGCCGCCACTGGGCATCAACCGGATTCAGCTGTCGGCGAGCAGTACCGACAAGGGCCGCTCGGAGTTGACGGCAGCCGCATCATCAAGTGCTGAGACGACTGCCCGGTACCCGGCCGGGTCGGCAACCTCCAGTTCGCGGTAGCCGGTCCAGATCAGCACGTGCTCACCAGCCGGCTGCCAAGACAGGTCGACGAGGCAGTCATACAGTGCGTCGAGATTTCGGCCGTACCAGGACGGAAAATTCAACGCGGCACCGATCGCGTCCAGTGCCTCGATCTTGCTGGTCACTGGACCAAACATGTGTGCTGACGCTCCCCGGGCACGAGCGTGCGCCAGCGCAAGGCCGGCATCGGGAACATGGCGGGGCACGGCTTACCCGTGGGGATCGACCGCAATAAAGGTCACGTAGTGGTCGCCGGTGTAGTACAGCTCGGCACCGCCCCCGGTGATCAGGCGGCGAGGTCCACGATCATGGGATCCCGGGATAGGGACGGTGTATTCCCGGTAATAGCCAGCCTGTCGGGAAGGCAACCTGCCCTCCCGGTTACCGAACACGCCACCGTCCTGCCGGTAGGGAAACGGACCGCCCTGCTGGATCAGCTGCCATACCTGTGCAGCCTGGGACGGCAACTGAGAAAGCGGACGCACCGGCATGGCGGCCGTCGAGACGACGGCCACGGGCTGCCCACCCTGCGGCCGGTCGGTCAGGGCGTGGCGTTCCAGCCAGCCGCCGGCCACCAGGATGAGGAGACCAACGAATGCAGCGGTGATGCGCCGCCGGGATTTCACGGCCGCTCCCGTGCGTCCTCCGTGTCACCGGCGTACCGGTGGCCCAGTTGATTAAAGATCAGGTCGCTGATTCGGTCCAGTGACCCGGCGACCCACCAGCAAACCGGCAGCAACACCGGCATGAGCAGGGCTACCTGGAGCGCGAAGGCCAGTTGCGTAAGCCACAGCTCCACCCCATCCCACCAGTGGGCCACCCCGTCCCACGCTGCCCACAGCACAACCGCAGCTTAGCTGCCGGGGACATGCGTGCCCGCGACCGGCATTAGGTTGGGCAGCATGTTCGCCGTCTATGCCGCAGCGCCAAATCCGACCGATCCACTGGCCTCATTACGCATAGGGAATCGTCCGGATCCGGCGGTACCCGATGGCTACGTGGCCGTCACCGTCGCCGCGGCCAGCCTGAACATGCATGACTTGTGGACATTGCGTGGCGTCGGTATTAAGCCCGACCAGTTTCCGATGATTCTGGGTTGTGACGGCGCCGGCACACTGCCCGACGGCTCCGAGGTGGTGATCTATCCGGTGATCAGCAGTCCGGGCTGGATGGGCGACGAGTCGCTGGATCCGGGCCGCACGCTGCTCACCGAGAAACTGCAGGGCTGCTTCGCTGACACGGTCGTGGTGCCAGCCCACAACGTAGTGCCCAAGCCGCCGTCACTGACCTTCCCACAGGCTGCCTGCATGGGCACTGCCTGGCTGACCGCCTACCGGATGTTGTTCGTGAAGTCCGGTTTACGCCCAGGCCAAACCATGCTCGTCCAGGGCGCCTCGGGAGGTGTCTCGACTGCCCTGGTGCAGCTCGGCCGGGCTACCGGGATGCGAGTCTGGGTGACCGGGCGCACCGAAGACAAGCGGGCACTGGCCTGTTCGCTGGGCGCACACCAGGCGTTCGAGTCCGGCACTCGGTTGCCCGAGCGGGTGGATGCAGTGTTCGAGACCGTCGGCAAGGCCACCTGGTCGCATTCGGCTAAGTCACTCAAACCAGGCGGCATCATCGTCTGCGCCGGCGCCACCAGTGGCGATGCCGACCGCGCCGAGCTGCAGCGGCTGTTTTTCCTCCAGTTGCGGGTCGTCGGCTCCACCATGGGGACCCGTGACGAGTTACGCGACCTGCTGTCGTTTTTAGACATCACCGGGCTGCGCCCGCACATTGGCGCAGTGCTGCCCATGTCTGACGCCGAGCAGGGCTTCAAGGCAATGCTCGACGGCCAAACCGCCGGCAAGATCGTTTTTACTCGCTGAGCCACAACGATTACCGCAGTCTGGATCCGAACTGCGGTAGGAGCAGTTATTTGCGGGTGTCTGTCGACAGGGCGGCGACGAAGGCTTCCTGGGGCACCTCGACCCGCCCAATCGTCTTCATCCGCCTCTTGCCCTCTTTCTGCTTCTCCAGCAGCTTGCGCTTGCGGGTGATGTCCCCGCCGTAACACTTGGCCAGCACGTCCTTGCGAATAGCGCGGATGGTTTCCCGAGCGATGATCCGGGAGCCGATCGCGGCCTGGATCGGCACCTCGAACTGCTGGCGCGGGATGAGCTCACGCAGCCGACTCGCCATCGAGGTGCCGTAGTTGTAGGCAGCCTCACGGTGCACGATCGCGGAGAACGCGTCCACCGGTTCCCCTTGCAACAGGATGTCCACCTTGACCAGATCGGCGATCTGCTCACCGGCATCCTCGTAATCCATCGAGGCATAGCCGCGCGTGCGGGACTTCAATGCATCGAAGAAATCGAACACGATCTCGGCCATCGGCAACGTGTAGCGCAACTCCACCCGGGACGCCGACAAGTAATCGACTCCCAGCAAGGTGCCGCGGCGGCTCTGACACAGCTCCATGATCGTGCCGACATATTCCGACGGCGAGATGATGGTGCAGCGCACCACCGGTTCATATACTTCAGCGATCTTGCCGCTAGGCCAGTCCGCCGGGTTGGTCACGATCTGCTCGGTACCGTCGTCGCGCACCACGCGGTAGACCACGTTCGGTGCGGTGGAAATGAGGTCGAGGTCGAACTCGCGTTCCAGCCGGTCGCGGGTGATTTCCAGGTGGAGTAGGCCGAGAAACCCACAGCGGAAGCCGAATCCCAGCGCGGCTGAGGTCTCGGGAGCGTAGCTCAGCGCAGCGTCGTTGAGCCGCAGCTTGTCCAGCGCGTCACGCAGCTCCGGGTAGTCCGAGCCGTCCACCGGGTACAACCCGGCGAACACCATCGGCTTGGGAGTGCGGTAACCCGGCAGTGCCACGCTCGCCCCGCCTCGCTCGCTGGTGACGGTGTCACCGACTCGGGATTGCCGGACGTCTTTCACCCCGGTCATCAAGTAGCCGACTTCGCCCACGCCCAAGCCGTCGCACGGCTTCTGGTCAGGCGAGATGATGCCGACCTCAAGCAGCTCGTGGGTGGCGTTGGTCGACATCATCCGGATCCGGTCCCGCGGGATGATCCGCCCATCTACTACCCGGACGTAGGTGACCACGCCCCGGTAGGAGTCGTAGACGGAGTCGAAGATCATCGCTCGAAGTGGAGCGTCGCTATCGCCCACCGGCGGCGGAACCTTCTCGACCACCACGTCAAGCAGTTCCCGAACCCCCTGCCCCGTCTTTGCGCTGACTCGCAAGACATCTTCCGGCTCGCAGCCGAGAATGTGCGCCAGCTCAGCGGCATAGCGATCCGGCTCGGCCGCGGGCAGGTCGATCTTGTTGAGCACCGGGATGACCCGGAGATCCTTTTCTAAAGCCAGATACAGATTCGCCAGCGTCTGGGCCTCGATGCCCTGCGCAGCGTCCACCAGCAGTACTGCGCCCTCGCATGCTTCCAGGGCGCGGGAGACCTCATAGGTGAAGTCTACGTGCCCGGGAGTGTCGATCAGGTGCAGGACATGATCGATACCGTTGACCTGCCAAGGCAACCGGACATTCTGCGCCTTGATGGTGATGCCGCGCTCCCGCTCGATGTCCATCCGGTCGAGGTACTGCGCGCGGTAGTTGCGCGCGTCGAGCACCCCGGTGAGCTGCAGCATGCGGTCGGCCAGGGTGGACTTGCCGTGGTCGATGTGCGCGATGATGCAAAAGTTGCGGATCAGCTCGGGCGGGGTGAACGTCTTGTCGGCGAACGTGGTCACTCAGCAGTCCTCAGGTGGCATCAGGAATCACGTCATGGTCGCACGATGCATCGAAGCGGCCTCCAGCCACCAGCCGACCTGCGGCCACGATCCGGTCGTCGAGGTGCCGAGCGGGATGTCGAGTTGCTCCGCTAACGCGATATCAAAGCCGTCGGTAAACGTTGTGTTGCACTCGTTTGCTGCCAGCAGCGCGAGGCCGCCAGCTAAGGCAAAGATGATCGGGACTCTCTGTATATCAGAAGGGAGAACACCGACGTGGCCATCGTACCGCTGCCCACGCTGGGACGCCGGGAAGCGGCGTCGGCCGCGCTGGCCGCCAAGCACCGTCTGGGGGTGCCCTGGCAGAAGATCGCAGAGACGCTGAACCGCTCATTGGTGTGGAGCACGTCGGCGGTGTTGGGTCAACACCCGCTTGACGCTGAGCAGGCACGCGCCGTGGGGCTGCTACTGCAGCTCGACGATGAGGTGGTGGATGCCCTCCAGCTGCCGCCGGTGCGCGGCGCGGACATGGTCGATGCCACCGAACCAGTCGTCTACCGGCTCCAGGAGGTGGTGCAGGTTTACGGCAGTACGATCGCCGAACTGATTCGCGAGGAATTCGGCGACGGCATCATGAGCGCCATCGACTTCGAGCTGTCCTTTGAGCGGCGGGAAGACCCTCGGGGTGATCGAGTGCGGCTGGTGCTGGACGGGAAGTTCCTACCTTACCGAGTGTTCTGAGCACTCTTCAACGCTGGTCGGTCCGCAGTGGGTGATCGGCGGGCACCTCGACGATCACCAGCTGGAAGCCGTCGGGGTCGGCGATCCACATCTCGTCCAGGCCCCATGGCTCACGCCGCGGCTCCCGAAGCACCGTCACGCCGTGGTTGACCAGCTCAGTTGCCGTTGCGGCGAGGTCACGAACCTGCAACCACATCGCGGTCGCCGTGCTCGGGTTCTGGGTGCTTGAACCCGAGACCTCCAGGAAACCGCCCCCGAGAGCGAAAACCGTGCCGCCAGGAAATTCCCGGTGGATCGCGAGGCCCAACACGTCACGGTAGAACGCCGTGGCACGCTCACGATCGCGTGGGCGAAGCAAGATGCGGCTGCTCAGTACTTCCATCCGTGTGTCCTAACCTGGTGTGGTGCGGGGTTTGCGGCAGAGCCGGTCGTCACGACTGTTACGATCGTGCACCGTGCCGCGCAACGGCACCTCCTACGGAAGGCGAGATCGAAGGTAAACGCGTGGCCAACATCAAGTCGCAGTTGAAGCGGATCCGGACCAACGAGAAGGCGCGGCTGCGCAACAAGTCCGTCAAGTCGTCGCTCAAGACTGCAGTTCGTAAGTTCCGGGAGGCCGCGGCAGCCGGCGACAAGGACCGGGCAACAGGCGAGCTGGTCACAGCCAGCCGGGCACTGGACAAGGCTGTCAGCAAGGGCGTGATCCACCGCAACCAGGCGGCAAACCGCAAATCCGCGATGGCTAAGCGGGCCCATCAGCTCTAAGGCGTTCGGCGGTAACCTGATGCGCCGCTCAGCGGCGGCGAGCAGCGCACAGCGCTAGCACCGTGCGTTCCAGCGCGTATTCGGCATCCGCAGCGGCACCCTTGACGTCGGCGTTCACCGTCGCAACCAGCTGGATCGCCTTGGTCAGCCCTTCGCGCTCCCAGCCGCGAGCCTGCGCCATCGCCTTTTTCACCTTCCACGGTGGCATACCAAGTGTGCTGGCCAGCTGATATGGATCAGCTCGGCCTGATGCGCTTACCCGCGCGACCGTACGCACCGCGTCGGCTAACGCGTCGGCGACCAGGACATGCGGCACGCCTAATTGCATAGCCCAACGCAATGTTTCCAGGGCACCGGCACGATCACCGGTCATCGCCTTCTCCGCGACCGAGAAGCCAGTGACTTCAGCGCGGCCACGGTGGTAACGGCGCACCGCAGCCTCATCGACCGAGCCGCCGCTGTCCATGCTCAGTTGGGCTGCGGCACAGGCAAGCTCCCGCAGGTCAGAACCCACTGCGTCGAGCAGGGCAGTGACCGCACCCGCACTGATCCGCCCGCCAGCACGCGCAACCTCGTCGCGCACGAAACCAGCCCGGTCATCGAATCGGGTGATTCGCGGGCACTCAGTAACCACGGCGCCCGCTGCGCGCAAGCCATCGATCAGAGCCTTTGCGCGCCCACCGCCGGAGTGGACGACGACCAGCACCATGCCTTCGGCTTCCGCAACCAGATGCCGTGCATGATCCAGCACTGCATCAGCCAGATCTTTGCCCGCTTCGTGGGCAGCACCCACGACCACCACCCGCCGTTGCGCGAACAGCGATGGGCTGACCAGTTCATCAAGCTCACCTGGAGCCAGATCGGTGGCGCGCACTCGGCGCGCTTCCGTCTGCGCATCAGCCCGCCGCGCCGCATCTACGACAGCCTTCACCGCCCGTTCGACCAGCAGCTCTTCCTCACCGAGGATGAGATGCAACGGCGCGAGCGTGCCCGCCGGGACCTTCACGCCGCCCATCCTTGCATCACCGGTCGACTCGACCACCAGCTCCCGCATGGTGGACATAGCTGCGCGGTCGCCAATGATTGACGTACGGTAAAGACCACAACCGCATACAGCTCATCCAGAGGGGCAGAGGGATCGGCCCGACGAAGCCCCGGCAACCGGCGCCAGCTGACGCGCACCTCTTACTCCGCGAGGTCGCTGGCGATCACGGTGCCAATTCCGACCCGCCATGCGGGACAGATGAGGAGAGGACCTCGCGATGACCAGCACGCTCACCACCACGGCCGGCGCTGCCCTAAATCTGGGAACTGCGCGTGAGCTGGTGTGTCGAGAATGCGGATCCAGCACACCGCTGGCTGCTGAGTTTGCCTGTGCTGAGTGCTTCGGCCCGCTAGAGGTCGGATATGACTTCGAGCCCGTCACCCGCGCGGATATTGAATCCGGACCACCGTCAATCTGGCGCTATCGCAAATTGCTCCCCGTTCCCGACGACGTCGATGAGCACCCGAACACTCAACCTGGCCTGACGCGACTGCTCCGCGCCGATCGGCTTGCTCACGCGCTGGGGCTTCGCCGGGTGTGGATCAAAGACGACACCGGTAACCCGACGCATTCATTTAAGGATCGGGTGGTCGCGGTCGCACTGGCTGCCGCCCGACAACTCGGGTTCCGAGTGCTGGCGTGCCCGTCTACCGGCAATCTCGCGAACGCGGTAGCCGCCGCAGCCGCCCGCGCCGGCTGGGAGTCGGTGGTGCTCATCCCCGCATCGCTGGAACGAGCCAAGGTGCTCACCACTGCGGTCTACGACGGTGCGCTGGTTGCGGTCGACGGCACCTACGATGACGTCAACAGGTTGGCCACTGAGCTGGCCGCAGAACACGACGACTGGGCGTTTGTCAACGTCAACGTCCGGCCGTATTACGCCGAGGGTTCGAAGACGTTGGGTTACGAGGTAGCCGAGCAGCTCGGCTGGCGCCTTCCTGACCAGGTCGTCGTCCCTATCGCATCCGGTTCCCAGTTAACCAAGGTCGATAAGGGATTTCGCGAACTGATCGAATTAGGGCTGGTGCAGGCCGCGCCGTATCGAGTGTTTGGGGCTCAAGCCACCGGATGCGCACCAGTATCTGCGGCCTTTAAGAGCGGTCATGATGTGGTTGCGCCGGTACGACCGGACACCATCGCCCGCTCGCTGGCCATTGGCGCGCCAGCCGACGGCCCCTATGCATTAGATGTGGTGCGCCGGACCGGCGGCGCCATCGAGGACGTCACCGATACTGAGGTGGTAGACGGTATCCGGCTGCTGGCCCGTACCGAAGGTGTTTTTGCGGAGACTGCCGGCGGGGTCACCGTAGCCTGCGCGAAGAAGCTGGCTGAATGCGGCCAGCTTGACCCAGACGCCGAAACGGTGCTGTTCATCACCGGTGATGGGCTGAAGACCCTCGACGCGGTGGAGAACCACGTAGGACCGAGAGCCACTGTGCCACCAACCACGAAGGCAGTTCGCGACGCGCTGAGAAGCTAAGCCGCCAACCCTGCTCTACTGCTTTGGCTGGGTCTTATCGATCACCCCATAGCGCACGGTACAGTCTCGCCGACAAAAAGTGACGGGTTCGGAAACCCTCGCTGTGAACCGTGAAGTGGAGCGTGCTTGTGGCGATGGCCGCTAATTCGTCCGTATCGCCCGGCTTGTGGCAACCGACCGCGCGCGTCCTCGCAGCAATATTCGCCGGCTCAGCAGTCACTCTGTCCGCCACCGTGATGCACGGAGGTTCACTGCTGCTACGCGGGCACGAGACGGCGTCTATGACTGGGGCGCCTGCTAGTCCCGCCGGTGCCCCTGCTCAACAGCTACCTGAACCGAGCTTGCCAGCTCCGGACCAGGCCGCCACCTGGACACCTCCCGTAGGTCCACCGTTGGGATTGCCACCCAATGGTCAACCGTTACCTCCGGCGCCGCTGTTGGATCCCCGGTACAGCGTCCCGATTTTCGCGCCTCCCATGGTGGCTGCCCCGGAAGCGCCGATGAGCCCTCAGCAGCCCGCGCCGGCGCCAGCCCAGGGACCAGCTCCAGCAGCACCGCACCAGGCAGGCAATGGCGCAAATCCCGGCGCTCCCGGGGGGCCCCAGCCGGTCGCCGATCCACGACGCAGTGGTCCAGTCCACGGCGTGCTGGGCAGCGTCTTCCACGCCGCCGACGGTGCACCGCGCTGAGCTGGCGCACCACCGTCCGGCACGCTTTCTCCGCGCCGAGCGGTCCCCGGGTAAACGCCTCAGCGTCCATTGCCGCGACCGGTCGGCTTGGGCCCCGAGCCCGAGCTTGATGCCTCCATTCCTCCATCACTTCCGCGGGCGACCACTTGGAGGCTGGGTCCACCCACGACTGCGACGTCACCACTGAGGTCGGTGCGCATCACGCGAGCACCAGCCCCAGCCAAAGCGTCGATCACATGTTGGCTGGGATGACCGTATCGGTTGTGTGCCCCGACGCTGACGATTGCAACCCGGGGCCGCACGGCAGTGAGGAACGCGTCGGCACTGTACCGGGAGCCATGATGCGGCACTTTGAGTACGTCAGCCCGTAGATCCGTCCCGCTGGCCAGCAAATCAACCTGAGCATCAAGCTCGACGTCCCCGGTGAGCAGTAGCCGACCGGCTGTGGTGGTCGCTCGGAGCACGACCGACGTGTTGTTCACCGTTGTGCCCTCCACTTCAGCTTCGGAGTCGTCCACCGGCGGCGGATCTCGCAATGGGCCTAGCACTTCCAGCGTGAGCCCGGGCCAGGACAGCCGCTGCCCCGCGGTGAGCGCCACCAGCGGCACGTGGGCTGTGGTTGCGATCCGATGAACCTGCGTAAATGCCCACGGCGGGCTACGTCCGGGCCCGACCGCAACCGCACCGACCAGTCGTCCCCGCAGCGCGCCGGCCAGTCCACCGAGGTGATCGGCATGCAGATGAGTGATCACGATCAGGGCGAGGCGCCGCACGCCGAGGCGGTCCAGACAGGCTGACACCGTCCCCGGATCAGGCCCACTGTCGATCAGAACCGCCCGTCCGGGATCCGCGGTAGCCAGCACTGCCGCATCACCCTGACCGACGTCGCAGCTGACCATCACCCATCCGACCGCCGGCCAACCTGGGGTGACGAACCTCGTCGGCACGAAAATCAGCAGGGCACCGACCAATCCGGCCACAGCAAGAACCCGCAGCCGATGTGCCCGCATGGCAACCAGCAGCACAATGACGATCAAGGCCAGTAGGAGCGCACCGAGCGTCCCTTGTGGCCACCGCACCACCCCGCCGGGGACGGCGGCTCCCTGGTGGCCTACACCCACTAGCCAACTCACCGCAGGCCCGGCCAGCTGCACCAGGACAACGGCGGCGGCTGGCTGCAGCGCCCCCATCACCGCGGCGAGGACGCCGAGCACCGTTGCTGGTGCCACCGCCGGAGCGGCAAGTAGGTTGGTCACCATCGCCACCAAACTCACCTGACCGGATAGACCAGCCACTACCGGTGCGGTAACCACGTGAGCGGCCGCAGACACTGCAAGTGCCTCTGCAATGCCCGGCGGCACTCGACGGCGGCGCAACGACTCAACCCAAACCGGGGCTAGCAACACCAGCGCGCCAGTGGCCAACACCGATAGCGCGAATCCAGGATCCGCGCCAAGCGCGGGGTCGGCCAGGAGCAGGACAATCACGGCAGCGCACAGCGCCGGCACCGCCGACCGGTGGCGGCCGAGTATCAGGGCCAACAAGGCGACGGCACCCATTACGGCCGCCCGCAGCACGCTGGGTGACGGTCGGCACAACACGACGAAGCCGAACAACACCACTCCGGCTAGCACAACCGCGGGCCGCGGGCCCAACCGGGCGAGCCGGGCCAACCCCAGGACAGCTCCACAGATGATCGCGACGTTCGTGCCCGAGACCGCAACGAGATGGGCCAACCCTGCGGTACGGAAGTCCGCTTGGATGTCGGGCACCATCGCGGACGTGTCACCGACAACGAGCGCAGGCAAGAGCCCGGCCGGCTCAGGATCAAGAACCCTGGCAGCCTGACGTAGTCCGGCCCGCAGCTTCTCGGCCACCCGCTGTGTTGCGGTGGGCGCCGACAGCACTTCCGGCCCACCCCGTACCCGCAGCACCGCGACCGTTAGATCGGGCCGCTCAGGTATCGCGAGCAGTCCGGTAGCCCGCACGCGTTGACCCGGGAGCAAGCTGGTCCAGCCCCGTGCTGGCGCGAGCAGCACAACCCGACCACCGGTGCGCCACTGCTGCCCGGCGATCTGCGCAGCTTCGAGTTCCGCTTTGATCACCACATGCTGAGGCTGAGGTTGCTGTCCGCCGTAGCCGGCCGAGGCCACCGCCCGCGGATCGTCACGCAGGTGCACCACCACGGTCGCTGCTGAACCGTGGTAGGCGTACACGCCCATTGGATGACCCTCGACCTGCCACGTCTGCGTCCCCACCACGAGTGCCAGCGCGGCGACCACCCCGCCCATGGCAACCAGTACCGCCCAACGACCACGCACGGCGGCGAGGCCGGCGACTACCAGACCCGCGATTCCCAGCGCAGCAGCCACCCGTGATCCGAAATACAGACCGCAGAGCACCACAGCCCAGCCGGTGAGCGCGGCAGGCATCAGGCGGAGGTCATGACACCGGGAATCGGGAGCAACGGTGCCCGCGTCAACGGCCGAGTGCGATGCCGCGGCGGTCATACCCGCACCAGACGCTTCAGCTGGGCGAAACGGGCTTGCCCGATACCGCTGATCTGGCGAAGCTGATCGACCGACGTGAACCGGCCGTGCGCGACGCGCCAGTCAACGATTCGCTGGGCGGTCACCGTTCCCACACCGGGTAGCGCGTCAAGCTGCTCGAGCGTCGCTGTGTTGAGGTTTACCACCTGAGACGTCCCAGCGGCGCCTGATGCCGGATTGGTGGCCGGCTGCCCGGGCGGCGGCGCCACACCTACCAGCAACTGCTCGCCATCGGACAGCCGCCGGGCGACGTTGAGGCCCATCAGGTCGGTGCCGGGCAGCACACCGCCGGCCGCGGCCAGCGCGTCAGCTACCCGGGTGCCGTCCGGTAGATGGATCAGGCCGGGATGCGGGACACGACCCACCACGCTGACCACTACCTCTGCGGTTGGGCCAGGCGGTGGCGCCGACGAGGCCTTTGCCGCTGAGGCGGTAACCAACGGGAGCACGGGAGCCGGCTCGGGTACCGGGCGTTCCCGGCACACACCGATCGCGGCGATCACCGCAGCCAGTGCTGCGACGAACGACAGTACCAACGCTCCTGGCCGCCCGGGTTCCCAACGAGCGTCCCGCAGCGACGCGGGCACCCATCGCTGGACCAGCCGACCTACCCGCGATGGGCCGCTTACCGTGTTGTCACCGTCCAGGATGGTTCGGTACCGCGTGCCAGCATCGCCTTCGACAACCATCCTGTTGCCCGCATCTGGATCGCCCGAGTTCATATCTGAAGAAGCACGGCGCAGCGCCACCAAGCGCGCTTGAATGAGCTCAGTGTCGTCGGCATTGCTCGACGGAAAGCCGGGAATGAAGGCCACAGGCCGACGCTAAGAGCAACCCTCTGTGCAGCTCGACCGCCGTCACCGCCAGCTGTGGACAGCGGGGGTCGGTGGGGATAAGTCTGGACTGATCGCGCCTGCCCACGGTCAATCGTCGGGGTCTCGTGCGAATCTGGGTGGTTTGCCGTGGCGGCCAGTCAAGCAAGCACCCTCCCGATTCCGCGTCAAGGTATTTATCGATACAACGAGAAGCGGTTATGCCAGAGATGACCGACGGCATGATGACTGTAGGACCTACAAGACACCCCAAGACATTCCGCACGCGTTCGAAACAGTCAACATTGACGGATTTGCTTAGCCTGTCCGAAACCTGATGGGGTAGTTGTTCTGGCTCCCGACCAGGCGATTACAGGTTCTGCGGAGATCAAAGAGCGTTTGCCAAACCTACAAGCGGCATTTTCTCATCGACAATGTGATGCCCTACCAGTAACCACTAGCAGTAGGCGAAACCCAATCGGATCGTCATCGCTCAGCGCGGTCCCGGCAGGACAACGACACCGAGCATTCCAGGCCCGGCGTGGGCGCCGATTGCCGCTCCGACCTCGGAGACAAGGCATTCGGAGGGCATCGGAAGGCGGCCTCGCAGTTGCGTGACAAGATCGGCGGCACGTTCCGCTGCCGCGAGATGATGCACCGCCACTTGGCACGGGACAGATCCAGCGGCTTCGACCGCCAGCTCAACCAGCCGAGCCCGGGCGCGAGAACCAGTCCTCACCTTCTCCAAGGGGACAACTCGCCCGGAGTCAACGTGCAATAGTGGCTTGGCAGCGAGGGCAGAGCCGAGCCAGGCAGCCGCCTGGCCAATCCGCCCACCGCGACGCAAATACTCAAGGCTATCCACCGAGAAAATCGCCCGGGTGCGAGCACTGACCCGCGCGGCAGCGTCTGCCACAGCACTCAGGTCGCCGCCGTCGGCGGCGACGGCGGCTGCAGCGAGCGCTGCAAAGCCCAGACCCATGCCGGTAGAGCGGGAATCGACCACCCTCACCCGCTCCGCCCCGAACTGCTCTGCGGCCAGTCTTGCGGACTCCCAGGTGCCAGACAATGCACGAGACAAATGCACCGAGACAACGGTGTCGGCACCGGCCCGAATGGCGTCGGCGTACACCGCCTCAAATTCCTCGGGGGTCGGCCGCGAGGTCGTCACTGAGGCGCGCCGCGCCAAAGCGCTGACCAGCTCAGTAGGCCCGAATTGCACGCCGTCCAGCCATTGGCGGTCGTCCACCAGGACATGCAAGGGGACCTGCCGGATGCCACTGCGCTCGGCTAGGCCACTGGGAAAATATGCCGTCGAATCTGTGACGACAGCAACGGACACAATCATCGGATAACAACGACGGCTTACACCGGAGCGGCACTGTTATAAGAGAACAAACGCCAGTCAGAACCGCGGCGCGTCAGCACTGTCCAGTGGCAGTTTCTGATCCCTCCGAACGCCATCCAGCCCGATACCGGTATGCCGAGCAGCAGCGGAGTCAAACCAGCGATCAGCCCACCGTGGGTGCACAGCACGGCGCTTCCTGATATGTCCGTGTCGAGCTCGGCGACTACGTGCGCAGCGCGGGTGGCCACCTCCACCCGGCTCTCGCCACCCGGCGGCGCCCATTGCGGGTTGCCCCGCCATGTTTGCAAACACCCGGGGTAAAGGGCCTCGACCTCAGCATCTGTCATGCCCTGCCACATCCCGCAGTTGGTCTCGCGCAAACGCTTGTCGACTCGCAGGGCAATGCCGGTCTCGGCAGCGAGCACCGCTGCAGTGTCCCCGGCTCGCGACAGATCAGAGGTCATCAAAACCGCTGGTTCCAACTCTGCAAGCCAACGGGCCGCTCGGCGCGCCTGGCTGAGTCCGTTGGCGGTCAACTTCGAGTCGAGCTGACCTTGAATGCGCCGCTCCGCATTGAAGTCAGTCTCACCATGCCGCCAGAGCACGAGCTGCCGCAGGGTCACTCCGACTCGTCCGCCTCGTCGGCACCGGCATCGAACGGAATGGTCGGACAATCCCTCCATAGCCGTTCGAGACCATAAAAGGAGCGTTCGTCGGTGTGCTGCACGTGCACGACAACGTCAACGAAATCCAGCAACACCCAGCGCCCCTCGCGAGCACCTTCACGGCGTACGGGCTTACTACCCGCGGCCGCCATCCGCTCCTCCACTGCATCCACGATGGCCTGGACCTGGCGCTCGTTGGGTGCTGACGCGATCACGAAACAGTCCGTGATCACCAGCTGCTCAGACACGTCGAGCAAGGTGATGTCGTGCGCCTTCTTTCCTGCCGCCGCATTCGCCGCGGTCAGCGCAAGAGCTCGCGCATGTTCAGAGACTGACACATCACTCCTTCTCCCCGGCAATCGCAACAGACGCCGCCTAGCGCGCCGTCCCAGCGCTGCGCACCGGCCACAGATGAGGGTACGGGTTGCAAGCGGGTCGATGGGCGCGTAATCGCAGTGGAACCGCCTCACGGAGGCCAGCGCAGCAGGCGGGCACAGCAGTTACCGTGTCACATAAACGGTCTGCCTCCCGGGTGTGAACTCGCAGACCCGGGTAGCCGAGGCGACGACCGGGAGCCGGAGGAACGCAGTGAGCAGCAGGTCGGTCTACGACGCATGTGAACACGGTCTGACCGGGGACGGCGTCACCAACGACCAGGCCACCCTCGCCGCGCTAGTTGACCGGCTCGGCGACGCATACCGGTAGGACGACCGGCCGCAGGTGATCTTTGTTCCGCCGGGAGATTACTGCATCGGGGACGCTGCGACGGTGTGGCGCTCGGGCGTGTCGCTGATCGGCGCCGGCATGCACGCCACCCGCTTCGGGCTCGCCAACCCCGGCGGCAGGCGGAGTCGGGCTGGGAGTGGGCGACTGCGTCGGTGGAGATGCTGCGTGATACGACGTCGGACTGTCGAAGATCGTCACGGTGGTGTACGTGCCCGCTGGGATGGCTCCGCCGCCCTGGGTGCACTGGAAGATCACGTCATATGCACCCGCGGCTAACGTCGTGCTCTGGTAGGCCGCCTGAATCATATTTAGGCCGAAGTCGGCGGTAGCCCGTTGCCCCGAGCTGGCTCAGGTGCGTGGGCCGGCTGGGTCAATCGTCATAGGGATCGTCGACCCGAGCTGAGCCAGCTGCCAAGTCGCTGCTGGAATCGACGCGTTCGGTCGGGTCGATGAGGGCGAAAGCGGCTCCGCACGGATCGCTGACCCGGGCGATGCGCCCGAACTCGGTGTCGTAGGGATCAATGTCCACCCGACCACCCAACCCCAGGACCCGGTCGGTAGCAGCGTCGGTACCCATCCGCGGGTCCACCGCAAAGTGCAGCATCCACTGCGCACCTTGGTCGGGAGCTGCCCAGTCCAGGTGCATCTGTAACCGGCCCAGCATCGGGTGTCCGTACCGAGACCAGGTGGTGTAGTCGACGTCGACGCCATCCCCGATTTGGTGTTGTTGGTAGCCGAAGAGCGCGGCATAAAACGCATCGGCGGCCGGGCCATCCCAGGTGTCCAGCTGCACCCAGCACAGCGATCCCGGGCCGACCCTGCCCAATCTCTGCGAACGTGCGGGTTGGCAAAAACCGATCACCGCACCGAGCGGATCCACCCCGACGACCATCGTGCCGCGCCCCGGCACCTGTACAGGGCCGGTGACTACCTGTCCGCCCCGCGCGCGCAGCACCTGCGCGCTATGGATCACATTGGACGTAGCCAGATATAGCGTCCAGGTGGGCTGACCCGCCCGTACGGGGATCATCGCCAAGCCGCCCACCGGGCGGCCACCACACCATGCGGTCATCTCCGGCCAGCGACCACCCGGTGAGTCGATCAGGTAAGTCCAACCGAACAACCCGCTGTAGAAACTCCGACTGCCAGCTGGATCGGTGCTAGACACCGCCGCCCAACACACCGACCCAGCAACAAACGTCGCGCCCCCGGCCGCCCCGGGCACGCGCGCCCTGCTAACCCACATACCCACAAGAGAACAACACCCGCGCACAAATACATCGCGGCAAAAGCCACCGCACTTGACCCCAGAAGTACGCAACTCTGCTTCCCGGGCTTGGCTTTGTCTGTACTAGGATGTGTCAGCCGGCGTCTCCGGCTGCACCGGGCGCATCCGTACAGCCACGCCCAAATTGGACCGCGCGACGTGGATGTGCGAGATTCGCGGAGCAGTGTCTGAGTGCAGCACGGTGCTGCTTGTTGCGGTCACAACTGCGGTCACCTGGTGGTAACCTGGCGCCCGATGCGATAACCGATACCGGAGCCCACAAGACGCAGCGTGCAATCCGCTTTTCAACCTTCGATTTGTGTTACGATCCAGCGATGCCGGGTACCATTCGACTTGCTTCGAATGAAGCCAATCGAGTTACACTTGGACAACTTGAACAATGGAGGGTGTGTCTGCGTTCACGTTGATGGTGATGTGACCCTTCGCTGGCGCAAGGTCCTCCATGAGCATCATGTCGCCTGGCCACATTTCATGCGCAGTGCCGTCACTGGCATAATTGATAATATGACCCCGGAGGACCGTGGCGAGTTGGCGGGCAGGCGTTTGGTGCCAGATTCCCCGTGGAAGATCTGATTTGCCCCAGTTAGGCGGAAAAGCGAGCAAAAATGCCCTGCGACTCGGAAGCGCGCCACCGATGTAGAGCGGCCGCGCTGGAATCGCAAAGTTTTCCACCAAATCGAATTGAATTGGCACTATTCGAAAAGTGAGTCTCGTTATCCGGCGTGGCGTAAAGCGATACGTATGTGTGACTGACCGGCAGCATGGCGATTCTCCTCTCACCCATCTACGCACCCCCGCCGGAGGACGTACTAGCACCTACGTGACGGTGAAACAGACATGACCCAACGCTTCCGTCAACAACCTTGGTCTGCGAGATGCAAGTGATCATAGCTACTGATCACGATCTCGCTGCCCCAGCAGTGAAGACGGCTGATGACCGACTATGCCGCTTTGTACGGTTTCTCCGGCAGCTCATTGCATGGCTACTTGGACATTCTCCTTACCTACGTCCTCAAGCATGCTGCGATGGCCGGTTCCGCAGCGCGAGCGGCGCAGCGGCCAGGACACAGGCGCCGGGGATGATGGTGGACGTGGGCTGCTCGAATCGCTCGGCGCCTAGGTGCCGCAGTAAGTCGCAACCAACTGTGTCGAAGTAGCTGTCCTCCTGCCCGGCGGCCGTGCCGTCCGGGGCAATTAGCGTTCCGCCGGACCGGTGCTCCGGCTTACCGCAGCCGAGCGATCGGCGTTCACCACCCCCAGCCATTACTCACGGCAAACAGACGCAAGAGCAGCGCAGTAAGTTTCTTCACCACTTCTGCTGCGAAACTCGGCGACCAACGAGAAAGACTTGCGGCCTTAACTACGACGACCCCAAACTTCCATAGAAGGCAACCAGCTTATTGGTCCAAACAGCGACACGGCCGCCATCCAGTTGCAGGCGGTGACCAATAACGCCGAGTTGATGGTCGCGTTTGCCAAGACACCAGAGTGTCGGCGCTTGTTTATCACAACTACGCACTGAAAAGGCGCAGCGCACGTACAGAGCCACGACCCTGACGAAATCACTATCTGCGATGGCCGTACCGCAAAGGCGAGCAGCTTGTCATTGGCGCTATTCGCCGTATGATCTGTTGGTCTTGTTTTCTCCCGCTCCAATTTGAGCCAGCACGGTCGCCAAGCTGTCGCAGGTGGGCAACCACGCTCAGGGGGGCGGCCAATGCTGGCGCTGCGACGGCCAACGAGGCAGCGAGCGCCGTGGCCGCGGCCGCGAAGCCTACCACGTATCGCCTCATTGTCTGTACCTCTTTCCTGCCGATGAATCGGCGGATAGAGTGAGCCCCTCGTCTCGGCACGCCACTATCACACTAGGGCGCAAAGGTGCGCCAATGATTTTACGCAAATTGCACAGATGCATGTTCTTCACAAAGTAAGCTAGAGGTTTGCGTTTCGTAGTGGCGCTCCTTGCAGTGCGTAAACAACGATCAAAAAGGGTCGGATGACCACAGCTCACGTTTTCTACGTCCTCTGACAGACACCCGCCTAGAATAATTTCCGTGTAAATAAGATCGGGACGCAGGAGCCTCCGTGACGCGCCGACCGAACACTCGGCTAGAGAGCACCTTCGGGACCGACGACCTATCCCAACCCGACGGCCGTCGGATTACCGTTGACGCCCCGACCTGGGGGATGAACCCCCGCTTCTGGGTTACCCGTTTTGTGCGTATTGGAAGGTCGTAAAGATTACGCGTAGGTGAACGAGGGACGAATAATTGTTTTTCCGAAGTCGTAAACCGGAGGCTGGACTGCCATCTTGCTTTGGCTTACATGGCTTGCGGCACTATTTCGCAACCTTGCTGATTCACAATGGCGCAGCGGCGAAGTGTCCAGCTCGCCTTCGGACACAGCACGCCGATAATCACATTGAACAGCTACACACATGAATGGCCGGATGCTCTCGCTTGGACTCGAACGCTCGTCGACGCAGCGCTCGGGTCGTACCCCTCAACCGCTGCTGCCGGACCGAATCAGTGACGGCGAGCTTGCCGCGGCGAACTGAGCGGGTCTCGTCACGATTCTGCTCCGGGGAGCTATACGATATTCTGCGCGTGGCAGCTATTGCAATTACTCGCTTGGGCGCTGATCGCACCGACAGCGGACTGGGTACGTCTGGCTGTTCCTTGTGGGACTTCGTCGCGGCTTGTCGGCCGAGGCCCATACCTCGACATTCGAGCCCCCGTTGTGGGGCTATGGGAATGCAGCGTGACTACCCGGTCGAGTGGCTGTCACGCGTAGTTAACTCCGTGACATGCGCTTGGTTGAGCGAAGTCCCGATGCGGCTGTTCTCTACCTAAATTAATGTATGAGGCAGCGTTTATTAATACGAAGTTTCCAAGACGCAAAACAATGGTCATGCACACGAATTTATTAACAATGCGGCCGTGGTCGTATTCACATGGTGGAAAGCATGTAGCTGCGTAATGCAATGTGCTCATTTACGTCCGGGCTACCCACAAAAAATGATTTGCTCTTGTTGGCCCCTATCTGATCGTGGTTTCTAGGGGGATCTGATCAGGGAATGAGGTCCAAGTATGAAGCGATTACTAATAGCGCTTGTCGCTGTCGGTGCGGCAGTGACAGCGGCCGATTCGCCGGCATTGGCTGATGCTCCGCAGAACAGCCATAACTGTGGGGGGTTGGGCGAACTGAATCCCCCCGGCGTGTCCGGAGGCTCCATCAGTTGAGAAAGCGATGGGGTCTTGGGCATGGGCAGATCGAAATATCCACCGGAGCTGCGGGAGCGTGCAGTTCGGATGGTCGCCGAGGTCCGGGCAAGTTATGGCTCGGAGTGGGCCGCGATCTCGGCGGTAGCCGCCAAGTTGGGTGTGGGGACAGCGGAGACGCTTCGCAGCTGGGTGCGCCAGGCGGAAGTGGATGCCGGCGCGCGGGTGGGAGTGAGCAGCGAGGACAACGCCGAGATCAAGCGGCTCAAGCGTGA
>Ga0213875_10000212_pt1:0-20000 | contig 59331 bp, 42 predicted proteins | sample BarmaccomBMRX_R8_FD_160105 | JGI IMG/M metagenome (GOLD analysis project Ga0213875, IMG submission 160105) | Root-associated microbial communities from Barbacenia macrantha in rupestrian grasslands, the National Park of Serra do Cipo, Brazil - RX_R8 | ecosystem: Host-associated > Plants...
CGCCAATAGCGCTTCGCTTGCATGCAAGGCGGCAACGCCAGGTAGACGCGCGCGGGCGAAGGAGATGCATTTTGAGTACTGGTGGTACTGGACAAGCTGACGGGGAATAATCTCTTTCTTCTTTCTGCCTTTCTTTCCCATGACGACAAGGAAGGGGCAAATCAAGAATTTCACTTCGAATTCCGGACCTCAACATCCTGCTGCTCATGGTGTTTCACGATCAGTATTGGAAATGAACGGAGAAGTGGTGGAACGTGCGGAACCACATATAGGATCACTCCAGTGCGGCACGAAGCCACTGAGGCTGAGTAGGCTCAATTGCCGCTAGCGCCCTCCCTTTTTCAGCCCCCAGGTGGAGGTTCCGTAGCGCGTCATGAGCACCGAAGGAGGGTTGAGCAACTCAAGCGAACCGCCCTACATTTTGATAGGGATAGAAGGGAGAAGGTTGTGAAGGTGGCCTCGTTATCCACACATCCGGTCGGATGAATGGAGGACCGACCGACCTGGGTTTTCACGAGCCTTGGCGGGTCCTGGAGTGCCCGTCAAGGGCGCTAGCGCATACCCCGGGGTGATCATCACCACCTGCACCTCACATCTCGGCACAGTGGAACGTGTAACCCGCCTGCTGTCCAAGTCAACCACAACATTTCCTGTAATCCATAGCGCCTAACAGAACGTAGCAGCAAGGGACAAGCCACACATAAAGACAGCCCGCGGGGAGGATGGCACTACTGGCAAAGACCGTCTGGCGAAAAGGCCGCAGGCGCGAAGCGTGGTAGGCCCGCGCCGGGGGAGCATAGGGAGGAAAGGGAGCCCGGACGGTGGAAGAGCCAGGGGAGGCCGGGTCATTTGACGGAAATGGAAGGTCCGAGCGACTCATTCATTCTTGGAATAAGAGGGAGGGAGCGAGCCAATGGATCAATGAATAGATAGAGTCAAGGGTAGACGCAGCCTACACGCGAAGACGCTTCCGAGGTCGAGCAGTCTCAATTTAACTACTGGATTTGCGAATGAATGCTGGGCTGGGCCACCTCGAATGGCCTGAGCCGCATGCGGGGAGACCCGCACGTACGGTTTTCAGGGGGATCCGGCCGAGAGACCGGCCGGCGCCCACCCGACTAGAGGGACTGAAAAATTAATTGAGTACAAAACTTATCTTCAAGCTTTACCTTATTCTGATCGTTCAGAGGGCGATCGCGGAGTCACTGAATGAAGTCCTCCCTTTCTTTCGGAGGTGCTGACCCGCAGCGAGGCAGATATGACTAAGTGACATATTGAATATGGCGACGACAACAGCATGTCGTAGAAGGAGATAAGAGGTGGAGCCAAGGACCCACTAAGACTCACGTATCTACAACTACATCCCCGAGCGGCAGTCAAACGGGGGCGTGAATGCAAGATGCCAGCGGAATGATCGGCCGGACAGAGGCTAGGGCTACTTCCTTCCCACCGCGTCCTTCCTTGTGTGTCGGAGATACAAAGCGAGTGCACCGGAAAAGATGGAAGGTCGATCTATTCCATGGCGAAGCATCCGAAGCATAACTGCACACTCACACGATCTTTGCCGAGAGATAGGAGCATTCGGTGGAACCGGTGAACTACACTTGCTTCTTGATAGATGTGTGGGACAGAGGGCTCGTGGTACCTGCTGCCCACCCTTCCTCCGCTTTTAGTTCCGTGTGAACGGAGAGTGGGCAGAGCAAAAGGGAAGGAGGTCCTCATACGGAGTCGCACACTTGAGCAGTGCGGGAGACTGGAGAATGGGTCGAGTAAACTCCGGCCGAAAGATTTGGAAAAGTATGGAGTTTCTTATAAAAAAAGGAGGCGAAGAAAGGCGGCTCGGTGGGGAAGGAATGGTCAATCGTCAAGTCAAGGATGACTTCTTTGTTGGCGAAAGGATGGGGGGGAGGAGAAAGCAGGCCAGTGATTCTCGGTCTTTCTTTCTTCGGGAAACTGGTCGAGATAGATGACAGCACCTTTTTCTCCTCTCGGGAAGGCGCACTTCTCCTCTTCTTCTGGCCTTCACCTCCCGCCCGGCCCGGAAATAGAACCCAGCCCATTCATTTCTGCAAGCAGGCGGGATCCACCCTCCTATTCGAGGCCGGGTGGCCTCGCCCTTCCTTTTGCTCTTCCTTCGGTTTGGCTCCACGAACGCGCCACCGCAGAGCCCCACTCATATTCAAAAGGCGCTACTTCAATTCAAGCCACTTTGACTAGTTGAAGCAAAGGAACGAGAGGTCGTTTCCGGCTTTATGGATGGATTCAGTCAGCCGGCTTCCTTTCGAAAAGTGAGGCTTTGCTCGCTTCCGCTTCCTAACGGGCCCTTTCGAGCAAGCTTTCGCTTTCCGTTCGCTTTAGCTTCCAAAGGCGACTTCCTTTCCGTCATTGAAGTATTCGTCGCCCTACCAAATGAAAGTTTTCACTATCAAATGCCCTACGGAAGTACCAAAGGTGCGCTCCGCCCGCAACCTAACCTAAGAATTTGTTTGCTACTGAAGGTCTTGAAAGGTCCCTCAAAAGGGCATGATACAAAATTCTAATAAGTAGTTAGGCTGCCATTTTTCCAATATCAAGGAACCCGGGGCTAAGGTCACTCCAGTGGGAGAGCCGTGTTATGGGTGACCTTATTGCACGGTTCAGAGAGCACTTGTGTATGTGATGCAAGTGAACGTGTACGAAAAAGCTGTCGTAAAGTGAAGTTCTTCGTTCCGTCGTCGACCCTATCTATGTTTCTACGATGGCCCAAGAACACGCTCATTCTTCAGCCGTAGAGAGACTTTTGAATTGCGAGGTACCATTACGAGCTCAATATATACGAGTGTTATTCCGTGAAATAACTCGAATTTCAAATCATTCACTTGCTTCAACTACTCATGCTATGGATGTGGGAGCATCAACTCCGTTCCTTTGGGCTTTTGAGGAGCGGGAGAAATTGTTGGAATTCTATGAAAGAGTCCCGGGAGCCAGGATGCATGCCAGTTTCATACGACCTGGTGGAGTGGCACAAGATCTGCCTCTTGGCTTATGTCGAGATATTGATTCCTCCACACAACAATTTGCTTCTCGTATCGACGAATTAGAAGAGATGTCAACCGGCAACCGTATCTGGAAACAACGATTAGTGGATATTGGTACTGTCACTGCACAGCAAGCAAAGGATTGGGGATTCAGTGGTGTAATGTTAAGAGGTCGTGCGACATGAAGACATTGATAGCAATATGGGGGAAGTTCCCATCAGGCAACAAGGCTTCTGCCTGACCCTACTCAAGCATGCATATGTTGTCAGTGAAGATTTTGTGTGAAGCCTTGGAGACGACGTACCCGGGGCTAGGGTGAGCTGAGGGGGGACAGCGTAAGTGAGCGAATGTGTGTAAGCCCAGTCAAAGATTCCTATTCGCAGCGGGGCGGGCCATCCACCTTCGAATGGTCTTGGTCCTACGGACCGTGAACGGATTCGCCTCTGGCCTCTGGGCACGTCGGAACCGCAAGAGTTCACCGGGGTGGAGCACGGTCCGCCAAAATCGGCATAGGTTAGGTGCTATTGATGGAACATGGTAAGCCCATCTTTCTCCATATGGAAGTGCTGCGGGCACATAGAGATGTGGGTAGAGGAAGTCTCAAAAAGCGACGAGCTGTAGGTCACGTGACCTGCACCGAAGGCTGACTGGGCTTTCTCCTGGATCAAAGCAGATCAGCTCGCCGAATTCGTCGATCGAATCCCCTCGAATGAAAATAGGTGGCTTCTTTCTACAACCCTCTTTAGTTGAGCCCCCTTCCCTCTATCCCTCCCTTTTGTTTAGGAGCGGGATCCGCCCAAACCAGTGGTGGTACGGAAGGCAGGGACTCCGCGAGCGTCCCGCACCAAAGAAACTCCTCAACCATCACAAGAAAAAGAAAAAGAGCTCTGTGTCTGACTCTATTGGTCATTGTTCCCTGCTCTTGCGGCCGGTGCTCGTTTGCGCGCGCGTGAACCACCTCCAAAGGGAATTAAGGAAAGGATGCCTCTCGGGGCATCTGAGAATGATTCGAGCCGTATGAAGGGAAACTCCCACGTACAGTTTTTTTTTTGGGGGGGGGGAAGGAGCCCGACAGGGTCCCCCCACTGACTTGGCCCGGGCCTAAGTGAAAGTGAAGTGGTGGGCCTACCCATCCCAACCTGGGGTATGCTGGGATTCGCGAAAAGCAGCACCTTACGATGTTCATGACCAATCGGATCCTGACGTACCTGTAGGTACCAGAGGAGATCGCTATGATCGTTACTGTATCCGTATCGAAGAGATGCGACAAAGTGTTCGGATCATTGTGCAATGTCCTAATCAAATGCCCTTTGGCATGATCAAAGCCGATGATCGTAAGCTATGTCCTCCATCACGATCTCGAATGAAACTATCCATGGAATCGTGCGCCGTGTGAAACGTAGATCATCGCCGTTCTTAACCGAGACTCAGGTTAAGCTCCGTCTCGGAACCGTCGTGGGGTTAGGAGTAAAGCATCCCGAGGTTGGCGCATCTCATTGGGCGTGGAGAAGCATTGGGAACCCCAATATCTTTCTTCGGAGCACTTTCTTTTCCCGTCCCCTCGCCCCGGCATAGCGCTTCGCTTCCGGTTCTTCGGAAGAAGAAACTATCTTCTCCTCATTGATCTGGGGGAAAAGGAAGCGTCTACTAGTTGGGAAGCGTCACATCAAGGTTGTGGCTTGATGAGGATAACTAAGCTGACACGCCGGAGTTGGCTGCTGGCACAACAGGGTGGTGCCTTACCGCACCGCAGGCGCACGCGCGGTAGCGTTCGTGGTGGTGCTTCAGGATTCCAATGTACTGCGTCCAAGATCAGAACGAGCTTGCCGGCGGACCACTGCCGTCCCATTCTTGAGTGAGCTGGAGCGCAGCCATCTTATCCACTGAAAACGCGTCAAGCTATTGCTTCGGGTCGAAGCACTAAAAGAAAAGGACCGGGAAAGGCGGCGGCATAGGAACCACGGGAACCCAGGAGGGAGAAAGACGATGTACGGGATACGGGATCCTCGTAGTAGGCTGGACCAAAATCCAGCCGAGAGAGGGCAGCCTTTAGAAGCAAGAGGTTGGAAGAGATTCGCCCTTTCTTATCTTCTTCCCGTAGGAAAAAGAAAAGAGGGAACCATGAGAAAGCACTAAGTTCGTTGGGGCTCCGCGCCCTGGGAAAAGGCTGAAGCGAGGGGAAAGCGGCCACGTTTTACGAAGTGAACATAAGGTATCGAGAGGTCCCTCACAGTCAGGTGCGATGCAAGGGTTATGGCTTCCTGTTGGAACGAGAAATTTGATGAACCCTTCCGTTCGCCACGCACCGGCCCCATTCACTTGCAACTCGTAGAGGCGCGTAGCGGTAAGTACACAGTGCCCCACAAAAGTCAAAGTAAGGTGGGTTGAAAGACGAGAGTGCCTACCTCAAGTAGGCTACTTTTTCCGGAACGCAGTCCGAACGTGACCGTGTATATATAGATATAGATATATATATAGATATCTATATCTATATATCTTCGATGTTCGAAATGTCCGCTTCCACCGCTTTTTCACCTCCCAAAAAGCTAAGTTGGCTTGATGAGGGCAAGAAAACAACTCTTTCTTGTCCTTCTACTTAAGTTAAGGGGCAAAGAGAAGCGCTTTCGCTACTGAGAAAGCGAAGGAAGCGAGGGTTCGACGACTTAGCCGAGCGTTAGCGAAGCCTCATTCTCATGGCGAGGCGCTTCGAGTTAGCGAAGCGCTGTAGTAGCGCCGAAGCCTATGTGCTATAATGCTGAACCAAGGACGCTCCGCCTTATCTATAGAAGCAGTCAACGGAGTTCTGAACGAATGGGATCCTTGGTTGGTAATGGCTCAATCTATAGATAGAAAGCCAATTGATGGGAAACTACCACGTTAGGTCTGGAGAGAGATGGGACCGGTTATAGTTTAGGGGGAGCAGATGCAAGCTTTTTCTTTCAATAGCCGGCCAAATAACAACAGGGTCTACTCTACCTCAATTCACCATTTCGAACCTTATACAGAAGGTTTTTCCGTACCAGCTCCTTCTACCTATACCGCAGTTGAAGCACCTAAAGGAGAATTTGGTGTCTTTCTTGTCAGTAATGGAAGCAATCGTCCCTACCGTCGTAAAATAAGAGCACCTGGCTTTGCCCATTCACAAGGACTCGATTCTATGTCCAAACATCACATGCCAGCAGATGTAGTCACCATCATAGGTACTCAAGATATTGTGTTTGGAGAGGTAGATAGATAGGACTAGGTCTTGCTCGATCAGGACCCTAGCTTTATTGCGAGCCAAAACAGCCATATTTCCGAACTCGTCTCAGTTCTCAGTCACCTTTCTTTGACCTTCTTTCTTGAACCAAAAAAAAGACCTAGTTCACTCGCTAGCGCATCTATGGCTGCAATGGCAACTCAACATTGGCAAATTCGTAGGTTCAATTCCTGCGCAGGCCAATGGACAATCAGTCTATTGGAATTTGTTCTGTATCAATGGAATCTCATCATCCATACATAACGAATTGGTATGGTATATTCTTACCAGAAAATATGAACAGTCAGAACTAGAACGATACTGGGACAGTATTTATATAAGGTTATTGGAAAAAGAGACTGATAATGATGAATCAGGATCAACTAGGACAGAAATCAAGCATTGGGTCGAACTCATCTTCTTTGTCTATGAATAGTCATCGACTCCCGAAGTAGAAGAATGGGACCTCTTATGGGACATACAATGCATGACAGATGTATGATCATTACGCTTCAACCGAAGAACTTAAAGCAAAATACTTAAGAAGACGGCGATACAATTATACAAAACTTCTAGCCCGAGCACAGGCAATGGAGCCGTAGACAGTCAAGTGAAATCCAATCCACGAAATAATTTGATCTATGGACAGCATCGTTGTGGTAAAGGTCGTAATGCCAGAAGAATCATTACCGCAGGGGGCCGTCAAATCGATTTTCATTTTCGACGGTTCATTTTTTTCTCTCATACACTATGGAAGAGAAGAGATATATTTTACATCCCAGAGGGCTATTGGAACCTACCTTTGAGTTTGAGTGCGGTTTGAACTATTGATTTACGTAATTGGAAGTAACCAATTAGGTTGGTTTACGACGAAATCGATCACTGATCCAATGATCGTACCTCTACGGAACAACAGAAAACTGTTGAGTAAGGTCCTCATAGAAATGAGATATGGAGAAGACAAAATTGTTTGAAGCACGCTTCGGAAGCGCCCCTTCTTTCAAAGAGAGGAGGACGGGTTATTCACATTTCATTTGATGGAAGCGAATTGAAAGCTAAGCAGTGGCCGCCTAAGAAATATGTGGAAGTATCGACGTAATTGAATACTACGGTCTTCATGCTACATGAAGAACATAAGCCAGATGACGGAACGGGGAGACCTAGGATGTAGAAGATCATAACATGAGGTGATTCGGCAGATTGATATTCCTATATATCCACTCATGTGGTACTTCATCATAGGATTCATACTTGATCCATCTGTCGTTATATCATCATATACATAACGAAAGCCGTATGCTTTGGGTTTAACTAACTCAAAAAGAAGAATTTACTTCCTTGCTGCACGGCCATACATAACATAGAAATCACACTTGGGTTGGGCTTATCCTGCGCTTGGAAGAAGAAAAAAGGTGAATCGAAGGTTCTATTCTTCACCATGATAGAATTTTTCTCACATTGGAAATAATGTGATGGGCGAACGACGGGAATTGAACCCGCGCATGGTGGATTCACAATCCACTGCCTTGATCCACTTGGCTACATCCGCCCCAACTAAGGCTAAAGGATTTTCTCTTTTTTCTTGTTGATAATAAGAAACTTTTCAACAAAGCTCGCATGTTGATAGAGGTCGAAGAAATGGAAGCTTCGAGTGCACCCACCACACTGACGGCCGTCATCGAGCCTTGGGTGGAAAGGCCTGCGAACCTGTAAAACCGCTTCATCCTCGAGCCGGGCTGGATCAGTAAAATAGAGGTCGCATCAATTTACACATTGGATTATTTCAATCTCGTTTGAGCGTCCCTCACCGTCCCCGGAGCGGAAGGTCAAGTTAGCCTTGGTCGACGCGTGGTCTTCTAATCTCAAACACAAATCGATGATTGAGAATGGAAATAAATAGAGTGGCCGATTGTTAGCTAGCCTTTCTATCATCACCTTTATCTATCTTTGTCTTCTGGTCCGCGAGGTCTTAAACTAGGTTTTAAGCAACTGTCTTTCGGGTTTCCTAAGGACTAATGCTGACTTAACTTTTACAGGCTCCTTACGTATACTTCACTCGCTCCCTCCACCCTGCTCCTCCGGCACCGGAAGCAGAACTACCTGACCGAAGGAGATAGACAGGAAGGGAAGAGGGTCATACAAAGGCCGAATAAATAGTAAGGTAAAACAAATGATCGTGGACCTGAGTTCGTTCTTGCTTCTTTCGATGTGCCAGGATCCGCCCTTCTTCACACGCCCTTTCTCCTCTTGAGGAGTGCTTGATCAGGATCAGAGTTCGCCATGGAGATGAGTGATCTCAGTAGCTCATTCTATACAGGAAGGGAAAGGCAAGCGAAAGCAATTGCATGATCTTTTCTTTGAATGCAGAAAGAAGGGATTTACCTGCATCTTTGCGAGAGGAAGATGTACTCATCACGATCAGTAGATGTCGATGAGATGCCTGGAAACAGCGCCTTCTTTCGAACTACCAATTTGACGAAATGAGGCTTATTTATTTCAAGACGAGTCAACAGTTCCACAGTCGATCAGGCTCGAAGCCGGTCTGAGAAGTCTCACCGAGGTCTCAGTCAGAATCGTCAGAAGCTTCAGCTAGCTCATTCCCTTCACAACGTGGGCTACTGTTATTACCCGCAATGACTACGACCGATTCATCTCCAGTCCTTTCCGTCGTACAGACAGTGGAAGAACAACTGGCGGAAAGCAGCCTTGGCCCGACAAAATGAGATTGACGCACAAAGGGGCGCCGAGATATTCTATGACCAAAGGCCTTGTCACGAGCCGGGCTCGAACCGGCGCTTTCCAGATGCATGGTCTGGATTTCAACCTTTCTGATCGTGACTTTGTTAACCCTCACGCGACAGAGAGCTAGGAAGATGGGTCCGTTTTTTTCGACTCTCCTTCACCTAATATTTGACTAAGCCCCCTGAAATAGACTGGAGAAGATGCTTGATGGTAAAGAAAGATCATGAAAAAAGGCGTTCTGTTATTATCATTTGTAAATTGGGGAAATGTCCACTCAGGTGGCAAATGGAAATTGTGCGCGTTCATCAGCTCTTTGAGATTCTCGTTGATACCGGCTTGAACCCTATCAACTGCCTTCTCATATAGAAGGTTTCCGCCTTGTTGTGGGGCAGGGACCTTGATTCCCAATCAAATCACATAAGCGATGGAGGAGTGAGACCTTATTTTGCATTTCCAATCATTTCATTTTGCTGCTCTTTAACCGTCAACTCGCGTATCCCGTAGTGCGCTTCTAGTTTTTAAAATATGTTTGGGCAGGGTGGTCTTTTCTCACAAATAAAATGGGAATGGGATTTTCTCATTTAGCACGCTGCAGCATACACTTTTATGAGCACAGCGCAGTTCACTCGGCCTATTCTACTTTTTTTTGGAAGCCCTGCTCTCACGTTCATATACCATACCCATGGGGAAGAGGACCGAACGGAAGGCTGGGAAACAGAGATCCCGCTCAGAAGAAAGGCCCTTCTCCGTCAGAGATCAGCCACTCGTAATGAGGCTTATAAACCCCAGGAAGTTTTCTGTTCGCCTCACTTATTCTTGGTGCGCTCCGTTTGAGTGATGCAGAGGGACCTTAAGCATTTTTCTTCATTTCGGTTTTTTACTACGTGGCATGATGGCGGCCATGGCATTGAATTGGGGCATAGTTATGGGGTTGAGGATCTCGGCAGCTCCTTTCCTCTTTAGAGGGCGTAGGTGGCCGATGCCTTTCTTTGATGCATAGGTGATCGCAGGAAAGGGTAAGGAGACCGTGGTCTACCTTAGCGTGTAAGCTTTGATGAAGACTTGCATCACTATTCGTTGCCTCTTGGCTCGATTGCTCATTTGCTTCCTCCTTTTTGCATAAAGTCTTTGGTGAGGCCTTTCTTCGCCTGTTGCAAAGCGCTCCAAGATCTTCTTATTTAGCACGTTGAGCCTCTTAAAAACCGATGAAATGCGATCTCATAGGCAACTTCTATGAGGGCTGGACACCCACCATCTGTAGAAGAAGGGGAAACTGAATTTCCAAGCCCTACTTCTGCGGAAGGAAGATCAAAATCAACTACTTCTTCTCCTTCCCCTCCCACCTTCTTTTTCAGTAAGGAACCGCATACGTCAAGTCCTGAGGGAGCTCTTTCTCTCTTGGCTACAGGTCGGTCACTCTATCCTTCCCTCGCCTATCGATTGCCTTTCCCAAAATCTACAAAGATTAGGCATTGAGTTTCGCTAGATTTTGGATTATGTTACTCCTCAATTGAAAGTGAAGTGCTCTCTTCTTCCTCGTTGACTGAGAGGTACCAATCCCAAGTGTTGCCGGAGACTGTTACTAATCCCGGAGTCCCCTAAGTCGACTGTTATGAATCCTTCCCTTAGGTGTCCCCCCTGTCATCCTTGTCTCCCCGCGAAAAGTTTACCGCGGTTGGTTGGTTTGACTTACCCGCATAACTTACTCGTCTGGTCAGTACATTTATTTCGGTTTAGTTCCAGCACGCCGCTAAACGCACCTTGCTTCGCTCGTGTCTCCTTAGCACTCACTGTCGATCGAGTCTTCCATGCCCACCCACCTCGTGGAGTATACTCCACTCGTTCCCTCCTCATCGATTACGCTGCCTTCCCCCTCTATCCCTATATTCCAGTACAACGGCTGAATCGTGGATAGGGAACTAGACTAGCTACCTACCTAACCTAATTTAGTGTTGACATTTCCGGGATCAATGATTGATCTTAGTGCAACATCTGACCCAACCTAAACCACGACTTGGAGCCAGATCCTCCTAAGAACTTCACAGAGCGTACCACACTGAGATAGGAAACCGTCTAAGACCGGAAGAGCTGGATCGAGCAAGAATTCAAGGCAAAATAGAAGATCTACGTGACCAAATTTTCCTGTTCTTCAGACTTTCTCTCTTCTTCTTCATTCTAAACAGGAAAGCATCAACAAAACTGCCCTTCCATATAGATCGTCGTTGGTCCTTTTAACAAAAGATTCTCGGCCTAGTAATTAGTTATTTAAAATAATTACTTATTATAAGGACATGCACTTATCTGTCGCTCAAAAGCATCAAAAGAGTAGCCTGATGCTAACTTGTGCAAATCACGATCAACCACTTTCCCTACAACACAGCCCCCACGGTAATGCCATTGAGATGAAAAAGGTGTCCTAATGAAAACAGCCCTCCTCCCTAAGAGGATAACATTGGAAGCAGCTTCAACATAAGCCCCACCTCAGTTATGCCAACCACCTGTATCAATGAGTGCTCCAGTGGCATTGGCGGTACAATCGAGATAGCGTTCCCAGAATTGTTGGCCCTACCTGATAGATGCTTTCGACACTTCGAGTTGGTCTGCCATAATATCCAGGATTCATTCCTCGCGGAAAGTCAGATGGCAGCGAGATAATGAAAAGAGTCTCTATCCCTGATGGATAGCGGAAGTTGACGTTAACACCTTCGCATGCGAAGTAGCCCATTCGCTCCCATTATAGTCAGCTTAAAGCCGATTGGCCGACGCCCAAATGAAGCCTGACTGCCCGAAGCCAATCGGAGTAGAGCGATTGAACAGATTCTGCAGAGCGGTCGATTGACGATAGAGAAAGGTACCGTCCACTGATGAAAGCTGACGATAGGTCCTCTGACACATATGAGGATATCTCCCCCAATCAACATTTTGAACCGCTACGCTACGTTTTATTAAATAGAAACCTCGGTTCTGTCGTTCCATCTATGATTTCTCATTGAAGTCTGTATCGACGCGCTACGAACCAATAACTTTGATAACCTAACCTTCGTTCGATAGAGCTAACCAACCTTCCCTTTGATATGAAAGTTTTACAACCCACCCGAAAGAGCGGAACCAAGAAAGCAAGCCCTTGAATCTCAACCCCACCCGAGGCATTCGATCGAATAGCTGAACTAGAGCTAGGAACGAAGGAAGAGAAAACTGACCCCAACTCAAGAGAGAGCTAGGAACCTAAGGAAAGCAATTCGAATTGGCTGGATTCTCTTCCTCTCCCGGTGGTCGAGCCAACCTTTCTTTCCTCGACCTAGGCACACAAACAGGAAACCTTCCCACAGAGCTAGGAATTTAAAGCCCTTTGAATCCCCGGACCAACAACTTGAAAGCTCAACCTCCTTTCGTAACAACTTGACTTCCCTGGTATAACCTTACTGAAGAATAGAATGTCAATCGTTTGAATCTAAACCTTAATCGCCCCGGTTTATACACCTCGGTCACAAAGCCTGTAAACCAAGAACGAAGAGCTGAAAGGTCACCTTTTTCGTTGTTAACCTTTCGTCTTTTTTTACCTCCGGTAGGAATGATTTCCCTTCCCAACCCATAATGATGTTGCTTTTCCCTCTCACCAAGGGAGTCTTTGTTTCCCTTCCCACCGATACAAGTTTCCCTTACCCGAATATCCAGTATGGGTGCCGGGGACTACCGCTTGACCGTACGGCTTTGGCCTACGCCTGTTGTTTAGCTCCAGTACTCCCTTGGTTCATCAAGATAGGCTTAGTTCTTTCTGTTCTAGAAGCAGAATTCTACCTATCTTAGAAAAATGAAGATATGGGCGATAGAGCTTCTCATTTTCATTATTCTTCTCCCGCGGACGGGTTTGATTTAACAACTACATTGACAAACTCTTTCTCTAAAAGAAAACCTGAATCCGGTGCTTGCCCTTGACTAGAAAGGTTTCCCCTTCTCACTTGTTGCAAGCAGCTTCCCCATCCGAGCCAACCAAGGCTGCCTTCGTCTGCCTGACATGTTCTTCCTTCTATGCTTATTTTCATTCCCCCAAAGGGAGCTATTCTAGCTTATTCTTCGGGACCAGTGGCTGCTTGCGCGCGCGGATTATGATTTTGATTCTGCTTCTGAATTAACCAACAGCAATCTAAGCTGCTAACCTAGCTATTGGTCCCAGCCTTGAGAAAAGTCCAAATCGAAACTCCTTATCTTTCCTTTCGAATGGAATGATTCAGTGTGGATCTACCGTCCCATAGATGAAAGAAAGGATATCTTTGCGCGCAGCATAGAATTTTCGTAGTTAAGATAAGATTGGTAACATCAACCTTGGATGGTGTGGTGCTTTTTGAGGAATCAACACTCAGACTCTCTTATTAGCTTTTATTTTATCCCTGTCACTGGAAGACTGAAAAGCCCGATCATGTCAGAGGGCTTGACTAAGCCTTTTTCCCTCGGAAGAAGACTCGTTGGAGAAAAGATGCACTGGCTTGGAGTTTCGGAGCTCCGCTACCTTGTATTCACCTAGGAGCGCTTGGGAAAGAAGCGAGTGACGTTATTTTGGACGGTGGTCCACCAGGGTCAGATTTCAAGTAACGAACTCCATAGTAAACCTTTGGAAGAACTTTCTTGGCGAAAGGATGGAACATGTTTTTTCTTCTCCTCTCCTTTATAGTATTCGAAGGAGAGGAGTTGAGTGGGGGAGGCGTGTCACACCCCCTTTCGGCTGACTCTTGGCTAGCTGGAGCTGAAACTTGGTTGCTAGCATGAACATTGGTGCGGGAGACTTCGGAAGTGCTAGTAAGGCTTTGGATCGTCAGGCTGGGCTGACGAGGTAAGCGAAAGTGCAAAGTTGGGTCATGTGAGGGTTCCGGTCAAGGTGCTTCGGCAAGATACTGTCGGGCTGGTGAACCACGCGGGCTTGGGAGAGAAGTGGAACTATCCTCTGAGAATAGAGAAGGAGTCTCGTCCCCTAAGTCAGCAGATTCTTCTGCGCCGTGGAGCGCCTGGCTGGCAGCCGGGTGCGTGCACCTGGACGAGTGGCGAGACTTCCGTTATGCTTTCCTTGCTGAAATACTTGGCCCCATAGAGAGAAGAACTAAATGATTAGGAAGCAGAGCAGCGAAGTTTTGGCAGCTCAGTCGTGTAACCTGCGCAGGCTACTAAGCCCTCCTTCATTCTTAGGCCGACAAAGAGAAGACCGGCTAATGCAATGGATCTTTGGACTGGCCCCGAAAAAAAAAATTCTAAGAACAAAAAAATGGAAAAAAAGGATCTATGTTCAACGGATCACACCTACCAAGAAAAAGTATTTTGTTTCGGTTCGGCCCGTAGTCACATATGAAATAGCTGATGGGATAAATTTAGCAACACTTTTCCCTCAGGATCTCTTGCAGGAAAAGGATAATGTCCAACTGTCAGTTGTCAATTATATCCTTTATGGGAATGGGAAATCCTTTATAGGAATTTCTCAAACAAGTATTCAATTAGTTCGAACTTGCTTAGTATTGAATTGGGATCAAGAACAAAAAGGTTCTCTAGAAGAGGTTCATACCTCCTTTGTTGAGGTAAGGACAAATGACCTAATTCGCGATTTCATAAGAATTGAGTTAGTCAAGTCTGTCATTTCCTATACCGGAAAAAGGAAGGATAGGGCAGATTTCGGATTGATTCCGGCTAATGGATTAGATTGCACTAATATCAATCCTTTTTATTCCAAATCGAAGATTCAACCACTTACCCAACTTCAATCAAGGAACTATTGGTACGTTGTTGAATCGATAAGGAATGCCAATCTTTGTTTGTCATCGTCCAATTGTTCTCAAATTGGTCCATTCAATGGTTCGAAATATAACAACGAATCAGATCCCATAATTCCAATTAGGGATTTGTTGGGTCCTATTGTACCTAAAATAACGAATTTTTATTCATCTTACCATTTAATAACTCATAATAAGATCTTGTTAAAGAAATATTTGCTACTTGACAATTTGAAACTGACTTTCCAAGTACTTCAATTAAATACTATTTGATGGATGAAAATAGGAGGCATTGAAAATCCTGATTCATGCAGTAACATCATTTTTCATCCATTCCATTTGAATTGGTGCTTTCTCCATCACGATTATTGCGAAGAGACATCCACAATAATTATCCTTGGACAATTTATTTGTGAAAATGTATGTCTATTCAAATACGGACCACACATAAAAAAATCTGGTCAAATTCTAATTGTTCATCTTGACTCCTTAGTTATAAGATCAGCTAAGCCTTATTTGGCCACTCCAGGAGCAACTGTTCATGGGCATTATGGAGAAATTCTTTGTGAAGGAGTGAAAATTATATATGAAAAATGAAGATCTGGTGACATAACGCAGGGTCTTAAAAAAGTGGAACAAGTCTTAGAGGTACGCTCGATTGATTCAATATCGACAAATCTCGAAAAGAGAGTGGAAGGTTGGAACGGACGTATACCAAGAATTCTTGGGATCCCCTGGGGATTCCTGATTGGAGCTGAGCTAACCATAGCCCAAAGTCGTATCTCTTTGGTTAATAAGATCCAAAAGGTTTACCGATCCATAATAGACATATTGAAATTATTGTACGGCAAGTAACATCAAAAGTGTTGGTTTCAGAAGATGGAATGTCTAATGTTTTTTCACCTGGAGAATTCATCGGATTGTTGCGAGCGGAACGAGCGGGGCGTGCTTTGGACGAAGCGATCTATTATCGGACAATTTTCTTAGGAATAACGAGGGCATCTCTGAATACTCAAAGTTTCATATCTTTTCAAGAAACCGCTCGAGTTTTAGCAAAAGCTGCTCTACGAGGTCGTATTGATTGGTTGAAAGGCCTAAAAGAGAATGTTGTTCTAGGGGGGATTATACCTGTTGGTACCGGATTCAAAAAATTAGTGCACCGTTCAAGACAAGACAAAAACATTTATTTGGAAAAAAAAAAGACTCTATTCGAGTTGGAAATGAGAGATATTTTCTTACACCATCGAGATTGGTTCTTGCGTAACAAACAATTTCTATGAGACATCAGAACAATCATTTACACGATTTAAAGATTCCTAAGAGGAGATTCATTAAAGGGATCGGCTCATTCTGGCTTCACTTTTTTTTTCTTTCTTTTCTATGATTTGCGAAAGCCCTCTCCCATAAACACAAGGGAACAGACCTGCGTTGACGTCCATCCATCCTTTGATCTTAACCTCAGACCCTCTCTGCCTCATGTCTCAACCTTAGAACAGATCTTGTCTAAGGTCAGATCCATTTGCTTCTTTGATTTTTCAATAGGCTATGAAAAAGATCCCAAACCTGATGACTATCAAACCCGACGGCACTCATTTCATTCTCTGGGAGCTCCGGCTTCCTCTGGTTCGCAGTCAACAACTGCTAGTTATTGATGGAAGCACTGCTGCTCCAGAAAAGTGGATAGAGTGCTCCGGCTTCGATTTCTCAGGCCGATGGATCTGTCAAGGTTTCAAAGACAAATCCTGCATATGAAGAGTGGCTCTGCAAAGATCAGCTGCTGGTCAGTTGGATAAACTCAACCTCCCTTTACATCTGCGCTTAAATCCTCAAGCCCAAGAAATTATGGCTCAAGTAAACTCATGCACATCAGATTTGGAATGCCCTTAATGAGAACTTCGCTCAACAATCCCAAGTTCGAGAAATGCAGCTGCCCTTGGCAAGAAAGGAAAGGTCTTCCATAGCATCTGGGGCCGAGGCCCTGTTCTGGTTACTACAATTAGTCTAGCACCTATCTTTTTAGGCTGACTTCGGAGAGTACCGCTGCTATTGTTTGAGTATAATCCTGCTTTCTTTCTATAATCGTCTTTGTGGCTCCTCAGAAATCCATTGCTCATGTCTTTGTCGGGCTATAGAAAAGTCTCTGGCAAGTTCCAGAGAACTGCCGACTCTATAAGCTTCTACGTGCTATATTCTCTTCGCCTAACACATTCAACTACCTTTTCTTGCAACGAGTCCGACTGCTGCTCTAATACAGTGACGAATTTCTTTTTATTTTGGGACTCTTTGAGTTCTTGGAACCTTTTTTTCTTTATGAACTGCCCGAGCTAGATGACAAGAGCGTCAAGGTACCTTTTTGATGCTATCGAAGTACCTCGCAATCTTTTCTTCTGTTGCTGGGAAAGTCTTCCTCGGAATGGTTGAATAAGCCGCAGATGAGTTGTCTCCCCAATCTGACTCTGGAATAAAAACCTTGATTAAACCATTGTGGCCTTGATGGCAGATAGATATTTTCTGAAGAGTGAGTGCTGGCCTTGTTCTGCTTTCGTGATGATCAGCCTTGCAGCGGAACGAGTGACCCTCAGGAGAGAGGGGCACGAGAGTAGCGGATCTCGGGTTTCTATCTGTTTTCGAGAACCTACTTTCCCTGTCACTTGTACACTATTCCGTCTGTTCCTTCTTTCTTCTTTTGGTTCTGGTGATATTTGGGTTTGATTTTGGTGATATAAGTTTAGTATTATTTGTCCTCTTACCTGGATTTGTCTAAAGAAATTTTTGAGATGCATACCTCACACTCGTAAAACAAGGAGAGCACACCTGTTTGTTACCTATTTACCTTAGCCCTTTCCCATTTCCCTCGACCCAATACCTGTTAACGACTCTTGGACTTGCCCGCCAGCCTGACTCTGAGACTGAGAGACTGAGAGATAGCCACTTGACCCTTACTTTGAGGAGAGAGATATATTATTACCGAAAGGAGAGACAGATTAAACTGACAGCATAACCGAGACCGAGCCGAAGCCGAACGTTCCTACTGCACTTGTATAACTTGACCAAGACCATAAAGCCCAGAAAGATATAGATGAGGAGATTTTTATATTCTATATGAGAGGGGAAAGATGAAAGAGGAAAGAAAGAAAAAGGGAGGGATAGAAAACGGAAGGCGAGAGAAAGAGGGGATAGATTAGGCTCGTGCTCGACCAACCCTTGATCCTAAGCCGTTAGGAGGTCGTACTATCCGTATCAGGAGGAAGATAGCTAACTGGAATTCTTCATATTTATCTTTTGGTGGTAAGATTGTTCTGATTAAGCACGTGTTGTGTTCTATGCCATCTTCTCATTCCCTCCAGATAACGTCATTCGAAGGCTAGAGAATTCATTTTCTGATTTTCTTTGGGGATCGTTCGGAAAGAAGCATCACTGAGGAGGCAATTTGTCATCCACAAGATGAAGGCGGCTTAGGCATTCGTAGCATGGTATCTACTGTTAAGGCATGCAAGCTAAAATCAAACTCTGCTGGCGGTGAATCACTACTCAGACGATCTGGACAGTGTTCATGAATGCAAAATATTTCAGTGTTCATAATCTCAGGTTTTCTTTTGTTCAAGGCCGTCTCGGAGGTCCTACATCTTTTCAATTCTAGTGAATATGCGGGAGGTTTTCTACAATCATTTTATTTGGTTTGTCCGATCAGGTGATCTACAATTCTGGAACGACCCCTGGTCTCATCTAGGAATTCTTAGACAATACTTGTCTGCTATTCAGTGGAACGCTGTGGAAAATAAGCATATTACCGTTAAGCAAGTCTACACAAATGCTGACCAAGTGAGAGCCGATCTTACCCTGTTGCCATCCTCTGTGAAACAGGTGCTACAACAGAATTTTCATTCTGCTCCTTACCGTCCCATTTGGAAATGTTCAAACTCAGGACTATTCTCACTCACCTATCATTCTTCTTCTTTATGTTGATGACATGATCATCACAGGTGATGACCCTATAGCAATTCAGCTCATCAAAGATCAATTACATAAAAAGTTTGAAATGAAGGATCTTGGTCGTTTGCCTTACTTTCTTGGACTTGAGGTGGCATACTCTCCTCGTGGTTCTATTGTCTCAGCGCAAGTACATCTCCGAGCTTCTTGCGCGTGCCGCCTTAACTGATGAGCGCACTGCACCTACTCCTATGGAGCTTCATTCGAAACTCTCACCTACTGATGGTGAACCTCTTTCTAATCCTACACGTTATCGTCAGCTTGTAGGTGCCTTGATCTATCAGACTGTTTCGCGCCCTGATATTGCAAATGCAGTTCATATTGTCAGCCAATTTGTCTCAGCTCCTCGCTCAGTTCATTATGCAGCTGTTCTCCGCATACTTCGCTATCTTCGAGGCACTATTTCTCGTTCTTTATTCTTTCCATCTACTTCGACCCTCTCTCTTCGTGCTTATTCTGATGCTGCTTGGTCAAGCCAGTCTGTATATATATATATAGTACGAATCCTAGCTGTGAGGGACCTTATCTAAAGAGATCTTCCGGAAGTGCAACAATTGCTCTCTTGGGTCAAACATCGTGGTTTTTCTGTCCTGTCTGTCTCTACCTACCCGTTAACTTCATTTTAGGTCTCAAAGTGTGGCTCTTTCTCAAGTTGGATAGGAATGAAATGAACAGAAATCCATCTCTATGGATAGTGCAACTTTATATGTTAGGTCTGCGTAAAATCGTATTTGTTGGGAATCTCTCAGCCTTTTTTAAGGATTCTCCTGGGGATCCCCTTCCTCGGGATTTGTGGAAGCGGGTGAAATGGTACAAAAATAGATTCTTGGCAATTTATAGACTGTATCGACTAATGTCATGGTATGATGATGAAAAAGAAAGAGAAAAAGGGAAAAAGGTAAGTTAAGTAGAAGGCGCTGTAAGCGGTACAATTTCTTCCGTGCCTTAGAATTGAAGCCAAATACCTAAGAAGCTGAGGCCAACCAAAGTCAGTGAGGAAATGCAAACCAATGAAACATTTTCGGTCTCTTTATTTTCCCACGTAGTTCGTGGGTCAAACCAATGATTCTCTTCTTAAAAAAGTTAGTAATATCTAGATTTTTTTTTCGTCTCTCACTTCTATCAATGCAATGAAAGAACCATCCCTTCCTATTTGTTTGTCCTGTCAGATAGAAAGCAAATTAGACCAACCTTCTTTACCACTGACGGGGGTGGGGGTGAAGGGGGGTTTACATACAACCGGGGCAAAGTGGTTTATGA
>Ga0213875_10000212_pt1:27500-59331 | contig 59331 bp, 42 predicted proteins | sample BarmaccomBMRX_R8_FD_160105 | JGI IMG/M metagenome (GOLD analysis project Ga0213875, IMG submission 160105) | Root-associated microbial communities from Barbacenia macrantha in rupestrian grasslands, the National Park of Serra do Cipo, Brazil - RX_R8 | ecosystem: Host-associated >...
CCCCCTTCTTTGCCAAGAGTGAGAGATTCCGTGACGGCTGAGCTCAGTCTTCCCTGCAAGAAAAGTGGTGGTCGTGCAAGAGGCAGGCTATTGTGTTTTCCTTGGCTCATCATTGATCTCTTGAAAAAGCAAGCAAGAAAGAAGAAACTGTATCCAACACAGAAGAAGCCGAGTTCTTATGAGTCATTTTTTGATTTTTGCTTTGCTTATGAAACTAAAGGAGTTCGTGTGGGAGGAAGTGCACTAGCAAGCCTTCGATGAAATTTCGAAATACCTGACCAACAGGCCTGTTTTGATGCCACCAAGGGATGGAGAGCCCTTGAGATTGTACATATCAGTTTCAGAAGATGAAATTTGATCATTCTTGACACAGAAGAATGAGGAAGGAAAGGAACAAGCGATTTCTTACCTAAGTCGCCTTATCTTATTAAGTTAAGGCAATTGAGAAGATGTGTTTGTGCCTGTCTTTCACAGCGGTCAAGCTTCGGCATTATCTGTTACCGAGGTCATGTGAGGGGTAGAACCGATGTGATCAAACACATGTTATCGATACCATTTCTCAAAGGTCGGATTTGATAATGGGTTTTGCCTTGTCAGAGTTTTCATTCTTACCTCAGGAGGCCGAATTTTATAGAAATCATCCCTTGGACTTAAGCAAGCAGTTGCCCGATCAGAAGGAGAGGTCATGCATCTGACCACAACTCCATCGCAAATGTCTTTCGATGGCTCCAGTACGCAAGGTGGTGCGGGAGCAGGTATAGTTTTTCTCTCTCCTAATGCCATTCATACGGCTTAATTTCCCATGCACGAACAAGTTAGTATTCAGCCTTGCTTATCGGATAAGAAAAGGCTGCGGCAATGGGCATGCGATCCATCCACGTTAAGTTAATAAGGGTTATTCTCAGCTAGTAGTGAGACAAGTCATCGCTGAGTATCAGGTAATATATGCAAAGCAGCAGCCATACAAAAAAATAGCCCCTCAGTCGATTCGCCGAGTTTGATGAAATTCAGATTGACCATGTACAACGAAGGGCCAATGTTGAGGCTAAGACAATGGCTCAGCTGTCTTCGACCTTTGAGATTTCCTAATCGGACAACTGAACAAAGGTTCAAAGGACGATTCCAACAGCATTCCAAAAAACTTCGCGACTTTGAGGATATGGAGGCTTGTAGTTCCCCTCCAGGCGATTTGAGTGCTCTTGCGGTACTGGGGTTTTCGTTTGATTTCCTGGGGGCACTCCTTTTTCTTTGGGGCGAGCGAGTGGAATACTTGGAACGAGCAGGGTACTTTCCATAAGCGAAAATGGTTTCAAGGGAAAGGAAGAGTTTTTAAAGGAGGAGTATCTCGGCAAGGTCAAGCCAGTTAAGTTATCTTACTTTTTACAGTCCAGCAAGCAGGAAGGAGTATCTCAAGCGAGCTGTCAAGGGAAAGAAAGTTAGAATATCCTCGCAAATTTTCTTTATTACTATTGGATATTTCCTGTTTCCAATTACCTTTTTTGGGGGTCCGTAGGCGACCTTAAGCATTGAAATGCTGTCTCTTGATCCTGAAAAATGGATGGAGCTAAAGAGTGAAATCGCTTACTTGCCCGCGTCCTCTAGGCATCTTTCTTTTCGTTTTAACTGCCTGCCTAAGTGGGTCACGTGACACCTAGCTCGCCATATATTCCTGCCTATTTCCTACCGATTTACTCTCCAGGTCTAGACCTAAGGACATCTAATTCCATGTAAGTGCCTTTCTTTTCCTTCGAGTCACTCGCTGCCTCAAGCAAGCAGCCCGTGAAAGACCAGACCAGAAGAAGGTCAAGTCCAATCCTATTCATACATAATTAGGCCTTCGTTTGCCCCTTTCTCAACTCGGAGAAAGCCAGGCAATGTAGCAGATTCTCGGCATCTTATATATATGTTCATATATGATTCAATAGCATCGGATTATGTAACAGTTGGCAAGTCTCATCATATCCCACTAGATGAGATGATGTCCAGCTAAAAGCTCCCCTTAGGAAAGGAAGCTTCCGATTCAACGAGAATAGGAAAACTTGTATGGTATTCATCTAAGGCATACGCAATGGTAACCAGGCAGAAGTATTTCAGATCCTCCAAGTGTTCCGATCCTGCGGAAGATGCCTATTTCTTTTTTTTTTTAATGGAGCTCCGTGCCTTCGATTGCTTTCCTGCTTGTGTTCTTTCCCGATAGCGATTGGTAAGACGAGTTGCGCTTGCTAATACACACCTGCTTGCTGTTTTTCCTTCGGTTGCTTTCCTCTTCCTATTCATTCATACTAACCACTAGTAGATCTAGGAGAGAGTGACCATTTGTTCTCCGGAGGAGTAGTTGCCTAGTAGCCAGCTGACTGACGAGTACCAGCAGCAGTGACGGTTACGCTTTCTTATGCCGATTCCTATTCCTAGTGTAAAAAAGGGATAACAATAAGTAAGGAGCTCTCCTAAGCCACGTGGAAAAGATATACTTCAATCCGGATGGGGAATCCACTCCTCCCAATGCAATTGAGTAGGACGATGCATAAACGGAGCAAGCTTGTTGACCCGATTCTTGAGAAAGTTTTTTTATCCAAAAAATTGGATAACTAAGAAAGCAGCAAATCCTTTGATGAATGAGAGTTACTCGCTCTGTGTTGGCCCGAGGATGAGATAGAGTTGACTCCCGCAGGGAAGAGGAAGGAAATAAAAAACTTCATATTTGATTCACCTCTCTCAAATGGATGAGATAGCGAAACTTTATTCCATCCATCTTGAATCGGCAGAACTATGGGGTTTGATTTTTACAGAATGAAGGATCAATCAGTCAGTCGACTACCTTATCCGTGGGCTACTCGACCAGGATCAGTTCAATGCATTCTAACTTCGCTTGCCAGTTGCGGCGAGGAAACCAAGACCACTACCACTTCCTCCTTCCCACTTTTGACTATAGCACTAGTCACAACTAAGAAAAGAGAGATAGAAAGCAGAGAGTTCACTAATCAAGTTCATGAGTTATTGGAGCTCCGGTAATGAATGAAGCAATAGATCTTAGGGAGAGATAAGTTATTGATGTGATGACAAGGCATACCCGAGTAGTGCCACTCGGGACAATTCCTATTTCTTTGTTCTCTGTCCTCTTCTCTTGAAGCCCTTGCTTGGTATCATGTCTCGGTAGTACAGTACTCGGTATCGATAGTCTTTCCCCTCTCCGTGATCCAATTGTGGTTTCCTTTTCTGATCGAGAGATTAATAAGACTGGAATCTACCGAGGGAACTTCTCGATAGGGAACTGGTCATTAATTTCTGTCTCAACGGAAGTGCGAAAGCCTACTTTTTGCTTTGAATACGAGATCAGAATAAGCAACCATCTTCTTTTCTTTTTTAGAGTATATTGTCAGCGGTGGTACCGGAATAGAATGAAATGGAAGAGTTCCCCCGAAAGAACAAGGTTGGTAGTAAGTAGAGGAGATCTATAAGGTTGGGATGAATAGTTTCAGTTGGAATGCCAAATCATTAGCGACTGGCGCTGTCTTCAATAAGTACCATTGAGGTATGTAGGGTCAGGTTAGGGAAAACTTTAGCACATAGCTGGGCTGAAGCTCAAACCAAACAACGACATGGTAAACCAAGCTATTGGTGCGGAGTTCCATCTCTCTTTGCCTGAAGCTCTCTTCCTTGAGAGTTTGGACTGGAACAGAAGCTGGAATTGACCAATGGCACTAGTCCCGATGTCTTTTTTGAACACCTGCTACACTTCGATATTACTATATCTGACCATATCTCGTACCAAGGCTGAAACAGTACCGAGATGAACCAGAAGTAGAGGGAAAGACTCCTACTCAGCTCTTCATTGCCAGCTAGCGCAGACTAGCGGTTAGACGTAGACGCTTCGTGTGAATTATTCCACGAAAGCTAGAGTTCAGGTATAGTGAAAGTAACTTATAACAATAATTTGCACTAGAGCTTAGCTCACTCACGAGCTCTTTCTCAGCCCAAGTTGGCCTTATCTTTCTCTTTTTTCCTGAAGCGGGAAAAGTTCGTCCCTGGGTGAACCCGAGTGAGAAGATCCTTCCTAAAAAGCCAAAAAGGATATTCGATATCCAAAGAGAAAAGGATTTTCCTCTTGGTCTTGAAGGTCAAAGAGCCTAATCCCGGAATATCACCTAGTATAGTGGCTACCCTTGCTCTTTCAACCGTGGTATACCCCAATGATCCTTTAGCTTCGGTTGATGTGGTAGTAGTGTGACACCCCTTTCAATTGAGAGTCTCAAGGACTATATTTTTGACCCTGTATTAGTTATTTCAATGCTTTTTCGCCGGGGCGAGCATACTCTGCTCAGCTTACTAGCCCGTCAGGTATTTATAGGCTGAGACTGAGGCTCAAAAGGGCCCTTTGTGACACAAAATGATACCGGTAGTTATTATGGGGAATGCACATACAAATGAGGAACCAGCCTCTGTGAATTTCAAGGGATTCGCTTAGATTTTTTGTTAATTGCAAAAAAGCGAGCCACCTCATAGATAGTATGACGGATAGCGCAGAGTTGAGGTCCAGATGGTATCGCCACAAACCCTTGATCCCAGCTGCCTCGCTAGCGAAGGATCTTCCAAGCCCTGAGCGAGCTGAGTGTTTTTTTTACAGGGCGGAGTCAGAATCGAGAAGCTCAGATGAAAGGGGCTATTGAAAAAAGGGAATCGTTCTGTTCATTCCACTTTCAGACAGTTCCTACTCCCGTCCGGAAGGTAATGAATACAGAAATCGCTTACCTGATTGCGCCATAAAGAAAGGAGTGCTACTGATAGAGGAAATGCTTACGGCTGGATTCCTTGCTTGCTTTGATTCTATTGGGTGGCGTGGCGGGAAGGCATAGTGGAAGCCCAGCCCGCACCACACGTTCTCTGATTGAAAGGAAACTTGTTTTCCGCTCCGAACAGAGTGATACTGATTCAGCAAACGGACTCAACATTTCACTTACGAAAACAGAAAGAGTGTTCGGGAAGAAAAATTCAGGTACAAGAATGAAGGAGCACTGCTGCACTTCCACGACATGGCAACCCTTGAGCCCTAAAGAAAGAAAAGGTGCAAGGTGAGAAGATATCGAGAGGTAGAATAGGTGAAAAAAGTTCAAAGGAATTAGTTAAGACACGCTTCTTTAGCACAGGCCACGGAGTGAAGTTGGAAGGTTCAATGAGCTAGGCGAAGCTGTGGTGACTCGTGGAGTAGGAGCATCATTGATGAAACTTTGGAGACTTGGTCTTGTCAGTTTGGTTTTGCCGTGAACAGTTTATGCTCCTGCGGGCCAGGAGTATTACATAATGGGGGGACAGTGACGGCTCGTATCAGGGAGCCTTTTTATTATTATGAAAGGGTAGTCATTTTTCAGGAATAGAGTCTTAGTAGGAGGAATGATTTGTTCGTCGTCCATGGCCATTTGAGTAGACTTTTTCCTTCCTTTCTCTTTCCCTTGTACCGCCCAGGTCGGAAATCGGTAGTTCTTCACAAAAGTGAAATAATAGTGGACCTTTGCGAGACTAAATGAAAGCACCGTAGGTTTACTATTTCATATGTTAAGAAAATGGTGCTTTGGCTTATTCTCATTGGCTCTCATTCCTGTGACGTAGAAGGGTTGAAGGACTAAGACCCTCGTGTACCCCAGAGATAAGAAAAGGTAGGCAATCAAATGAGAAAGACGAGATCACCACTCACTTTAATAAAGTCATAAAGCAGCGCGGGAAAAAAAAAGATTCTGACATAGAATTCCCCGTGTTAAGCATATGGGCTCTCTATGAGAAGCCCCGCGAGCACTTTCAGACGACTGACTGAATCAAATAGGACAGGCGGCCGGGAACGACGGAAGCGGAGTTGCAAACTGCTACTAAGCACATGCTAATAGATGTCAAGGATCCTACTAGACTTTCGCTGGGCGGAACAGAAGAGAGAGAGCTTAACATCATGCCGGAAGAGAGGTCTGCCAGAGCTATAGCAGTATGGGCAGCAGTGGAGTTGTCAAGAACAGGAAGAGGCAAATCCCCATCTTCGCTGCGAGAGTATGTCTGAGGAACGGGGGGGCTCAGAGGGAGGTTGAATACTCGACCGATAGGGAGAGGGAGGTGTGCCACAAAACAATAAAAAGGATTTTCAGGATTTCGAAAAAGGACTGAGCAGGCTCGGAAGTGGGCTGATAGGAGGTCAAAGAGTGGAAGGTAAGATTCTCCATAGAATCACATGGCTATAGACTCAGAGGTGACAAGCATTGACTAGGAGGAGGGACAACGATAATCCGTGTGATTATCAGCTTCAGAAAGCCAACTCTCGAAAGAAAAAATTTCCCGAGGTTTCAAGTAGAATAGAACAAGTACTCCCAAAGACCTTGAGGCAAGAATGGTTGGGGGGAGTCCGAGAGGATAGGGGGTTCGGGGAAATGTCAGAAAGAACGGAAGACGAAAGAGGGTTCATCAGATAGACGAAGGTTAGGACGACCTCTGCCCAGAACTCTCGAAGAATAGAGGTATAAAGCGCATGAGCTTGAGCTGTCTCAAAAATGTTGCAATGATTTCGCTCAGCTACTTCGTTATGTTCGGAAGTATGCGGGCCGATGAAGAATGCGTCGAAAAAGAGACACAAGACCCTGGAAAGCAAGCAAAGGAGCGAAAGGGTGGGAGGCATGGCATATGCCCTATTCTAAAGACCGCTCTTAGACCTTTTCTAGTTAAAGTTAATAAGTACTGCTTGGTCTCAGTTACCCGGTTGGAGGGTTTTGACCTCGGCAAGCCGGCCTTCATGTGGTCACCATGAGGAATGATTACCGAAGCAATCAGCGGTAGCTAGCCACTCCGTTCTCTTATCAGCTATACCTTAGTCTAACTGTATCAGTCGTATAGCTGATAGTGACTTGGCCTAATACGAAAAACCCGTCGGACAGGACTTTCCTCTGTTAGTAAAGGGTCCTTCGGTCATAAGATGGCTTCCGAAGCTCTGACCAAAGAACCCTATTTTAAAAGGCAGTCGATGGGGAACCTTCGGCTGGATCGAATCCCTTCTCCTCTCAACTCATACGGCAGAGGAGAACAGGTATGAGAGGTAGCAAGGAAACTTAAATGTAGTCTTTTTCCAAGGCGAGGCCACTCCGAAAGGGGTGGAGAAGGAGGCCCTCCGCCCGCTTTCTTTTTTTCGAGGTGGTTTTAGTCTCTTTACGGTCAATCAAAAAGAGTCAAGAGTGGATGGAAGATGCATTTTGGTTTAAGGGTTTAGTTTAAAGGGCTGCCCCTATCTCTCATGGGAGTCAGATCGGCTTTCCTTTCCGTTCGGACTAGTGTAACTTGAAAGCTAAAAAAAGCGGTTTTCTGTACCCTCGGTGCCTGCTCTTGCTTGTCTCTACTACCTTTCCTCTCTGACATATTTCGGGCTCTTGTCCCACCTGAACCCGACCCTCACTCTCAAAGATCTATTGCTTGCTCTGGTCGACGAAGCCTATTTTCGTCTTATTCCGTATGGTCGATCAACAAGACTGGATTTCGGTTGGCTTGAAACTGTGACTTTTTTGAAGTCCCACACCCTGCTGCTTCACTTTGGGAATCTATTCGTCAAGGTCTTTTCGAGGGACCTTTCCTTAGAGGAAGTCATGATGGGTAGGACTGCACGACAGGTTTCCGGTCCACGAAAGCTCTTGGCTTACCCCAGAGACAAAAGGCGGGATTTCTGCACTTGTTGACCTCGTGTGGAACTTTCTACGGAACTATTCATTCAGTAAAATACACCTGACCCAAGAATTTTCTCAACTGATCTACTACTCTACAAAAGCAAAAAGCCAAGATTGCATTGTGGCTCATCACTCCGGTCGGTCCCACTAAAGCTGTTTGACGGTTGGCTTGGATAGGAAAGCTATAGCTCGGCTCGATCAGCTCTTGAACCTAAGGGACTGAAGCTATTTCGCTTTCAGGGAAGCGAAAGCTATTATCGATAACCCTTAAACCTAAATGTGGACGGTGACACGACCTATTATGCTATGCGTACTGACCCATGATTCGCTGTCTTTCCATGGTCGATCCTCCAACAAACAAAACGGAAGGATCCTATCCTTAGTTACGTTACGAGACTTGTAGCACAATTGTTTCTGCTTCCCTGGAATGGAGATTTCTCTCTTTGTCACAGCGCTATTGCTCTATAGCGAGCTTTTCCTTCAGATGATGAAGTGGTCGATCGAGTCCAATATTCAAAGCAAAGCAAGAATGAAAGAGACCGAACGAGACTTCTAGTCTTGCCCTAAACTCTAAAACCTCGCGCTCAAAGCCCGGATCCTGATTCTTTATCCATATCTGGAAGGTTTTGGTCTTTATCCAGCTCGTAGTCAAAAGAAGGAGATAGTCTCGTTAGTTAACAGAGAAGTAAAGAACTAGGCTACAGATTGGGCTACGAAACCAGGTACTGACGGCCGGCCTAACCACTACCGATTGCCTCATGTGGAGGTCGGGAAGACGGAAAAAAAAAAGTTTTCAGACCTGAAAACTTTCAGGTTACCCCTTAGGTAACGGCAATCGCTACAAAAGTAGTCAGGTGATGGGTGGGGTCACCAATGCCCTTGTACTTGTTGAACTTCGGTACCTTCATGCCAGAGAGTATGGTGACATCCGAAGCAAAAATCCCTGAACCCAGGGAGGTGGTGGCACTAACAATAGCCCGGACCCCTTCTTCCAGGTCTTCTTCACTGTATACAGGGCGACGTCCAATCCCGGACCTCAGAATAGATCTTGTGGCGCATGGAAGGGGGTGCGATATGCCGGAGTGAATGTCGGGTTCTGAAACGTCCCTGATCTTTTTTTTGAAAGATAGGAAACGAAGTTCTTTTATATGGAGTAATCAAAAGGGCTCAGAATCTGACCACAGTCACTGGTACCCACTTCCGTGCTCGTAGGTTGACTCCCCTATGCTAAGGTATCACAAACGTGCATTTCCCTTATGCATGCAGCCGCTTCACTTTCAAGTGAATAGGTTATACAAAAGGGATGTTATATTTATGCGCCTTCCTTCTTCGAACCTTTTGGTATGTATTGCCCCCTAACTATGTTAGATCAGATCTCAGATCCACCGGACGAGAAAGTCAATTCCGCACTGCTGCTGAGTCGTCGGACTTATCCACCTCAGGCATTCTTTGAAAGTCAGTTTTTGAATTGCGTTGGGGGAAATCTACCAAAGCTAGGCAGATAGATAGACTCCTTTCCCGCTGCTAAGGGAGAGCAAGAAAAAATATCAAATGATTGTTTCCAGCGCCCCTTTTTTTGCGGGTACTAAGAGTCCTCTCACTACCAACCAGCAGACATCATCATCTGGCTGGGTCTTGCCGGTATCAACAACGAGAAAAAACAACCAAATGGAAACAGCAACTAACTATGGCTCTTGGCCCAGACAACGTCCTAGGCGTAGGGGAGATCAGAGCAAGAGGGAAGCCCGTCCTGGGCTGCAGTAAGTAGATCGAGAGGTCGTTCCGCCCCTTGTCCCCGAAGATGGGTAATATGTTCTCATACAATGTTGCTCCAACTTTCTTCGTCAGGGCCTAGCTGGCGAGCGATCCCAGTCTGCGGCAGAGAACAAGACAGCAAGCGAGCGTACCTTTGTTCGCTTCTTCTCCACCAAGCACGGAAGTTTAAGGATAACTGTAGGTCGGTGGCTACCTAAGGAAACTCCGATTCGATCCGCCCCCCGGCTGGGAGGCATCTACCTCATCCCGATCACAAGGAGAGGTTCACCATGATGGGGGGTAAGGTACTTGAATTCGATCCGTTCCGGAAAGAATGAAAAGCATAGGGGACCATCCATTTTTTTGCGGCATGCTACGATCATTTACGGATTCGCAGGGGGCCTCAGGCCCTACTTAGTTTACTTACAATGACAAAGCGAAAGAATTGGAATGGAATCTTTAGTAGTCTATCAGTGGTGCGAAGCGGCTTTGCCCCGGGGAGCGAAAGGTTATACCTTAGTAAAGTAAACGAGGCCCCAACTAAGTTACTTTGCGTAGCGTAGTAGAAAGAAGGCTAGGCACCGACGCTCTCTTATCCCTGCGGCCTAAGGCTAACTCGCTCGCCTACTAAAAAGAAATAGTAGGACTCAGCCGCGGACTTCGACTGTACTGTAGTGGGCTTTCGTCGCCTTTTCCTTTTTGCTTACCGCCCTTTCTCATGTTTCAAGTAGGCGAACCCGGTTTAGTAGCGTTGACAAAGAAGAAGAGCCGAGACAGCTAGAATATGGAATATATAGGCCGACAAGCTACCTTTCCTCTTGATCTGAGGTCTCTTCGCATTTTTCCACTTCTCGATCCCGGCCCGAGACCGACCAGGGTTGATGAATGAAAGAAAGGGTTTATGAGCCCTAGCCCTGTAAGCCCACACCTGTGTAGAGTAGATCGTTCAACACCTGCGGCACAAACCCTTTTTTGACCAATTGGTCCGTCTATCATAGGCGACCGAACGGCCGCCCCCCTAATTACTAGACCGACCTGCTATAATAATTCCATAAACACCTAGCGAAGATATGGCAAACAAATAAAGTAGCCCTATGTTCGGATCTGACAATACCATACCATAATCAAAAGGTACAACGGCCCGAGCGACCAGACTTAACATAAATGTAGCCACTGGAGCCATTCTAAAAAGGGAGAAATTAGCACTACTTGGTGAAATAGGTTCTTTTAGAATCAATTTCGAACCATCTGCTAGAGGTTGTAACAATCCGAACGATCCCACTACATCAGGACCCTTTCGACGTTGCACAAAAGCCATTACTTTACGTTCAGCTAGCACTAAAAAGGCTACTCCTAGTAGAAGTGGTAGAATTAAACCAAGTATTTCCGCTGGAACTGCAATGTACGTTTTCGATTTTCTATTCACTCATGATCGGGTTTGGTCGACCCGATATGGATATTTCACTGTTGATCTGGCCTGGTCGACCCAATCAACATATTGAAGGATGGGACCTTTTCTCGAAAAACTCCGGATCCCATTTGAAGATGGTGCATTAAGGAATCCTCTTATGTTACTTCGAATGGAATCTCCGCCTGCCTCACTTGACTGAGCATAAGCTAACCTTTGCGAAAGCTCTCTCTTCGCTTCGTCCTCGGGGACTCTTTCCGTTAACTGCGGCACGTTCTTGTACCCTAGAGGAATCTCGTCGTCTTACCCCGTCGATCTCCGCTCCTCGGTTTTCTTCTCTCTCTCTGTCTGATGGTGCTAGTAGATTTTGATGATATGATGATTATTCACCCCGTTTATTAAGTCCATTGTTCTCTCCTCGAGTAAGAGATTCTAAGAATTGTCCATTCGTTCGCTATGCACGTTCCCTGATGACCTTCGAACTTTGCCTTTTTGACTAAAGCAGCACTGAGTGAAGAGAGGGAGAGGAAGATTTTTCCAATCCCCTCAGTCGCCGGGGAGGAAGAGAGGGGAGAGACTGAAGGTCCTATCTTCCGCTCGATAGAAAGCATGACTTTTCTCACTAACAAAATCGTAGGGTTCAGCTCTCACCTGGCTCGAGCCCTTAGGCTTTTACTGAGTACCATTCGTTCTTCACTCTACGCAATTACACGTGAGAGCTATAGCAAGTAAATCTGGCTAGACCAATATCCCTATTCGTTACCTTCCAGCCGCCGGTCGACCGCCATTCTCAACCTGCCTTCCGTCCCGTGTCAGCCTCCCGTACCAGCCAGGTTTCACTTACGTTAGGGCTCACTTGCCTCCCAATGAGGAAGGGTGGCAGACAGTGTTAAAGGCTGTCTCGCAGGAGCACCGCACGTGAGGACGAATGGGACCATTAACGCAATGAGGCTTAGCCTCAAGGCCGGTGGGGTCCCAAGGCCCACTGGGGAGGTCTTAGTCGCACACTGAGGATAGGAGCATAGTGGAAGTTGGGCGGCATCAATAAGGCCGGTCAGCTCTACATCACCTACGCTATTTGCGAGGCTGACATGATGATAGACGCTTCTTTATCAAGAAGCCTGTTTCCTCATCAATGCAAGCTAACATGATGCTCTTTTCTTCTTCGATACTGCTTTCTTTAACAATGTGATCATGGTCTTGTCTTCCGCGTCACCGAACTGGACCGTGGACGCCACGCTTTCTATCTTGAACTTCTCGCAGAAGCGGTAGAAGCGGGAGTTGATGAACTGGGATCCGTTGTCGTGGACGAAGCGTCTTGGGACCCCGAAGCGGTACCCAACATTCGTCTGACGGAATTTGATGAAGGATCTTGTATTTACTTCTTTCGGGCCATTTGGAGAAGTAGTCAGTCACTGTCATCATGTATTTGTGTCCTTTTTCCGAGGGTGGCTTAATAGGACCTACCACATCCATTCTCCACCTTTCAAATGGCCAAGACGGATGTAGCAATTCTGACGCCTGGTGGATGAAGTTCGCGTGGTATTGGCAAGCTTCACACCTCCTGGCCTATTCCAGCGAGTGAAGGATCATGATCTGGTCTTTGTCAGTCGTTTGGAAAGCCATCATCATAGTCAGGCTCAGTGACCTTGGCGGATATGCTAGCTAGAGCGAGAGCGGGTCAGACAATAGAAAATGACAGGGATACCGACTGGCTAGGGTACTGGCCAAACCAACCCATGGTCTCCCGGCCTTGCTCTGGTCACAACTCGGGACCCCTGGTTCATGTACTGATGGTGCAACTTTGCATAGGGTACGACTGCTTAACTAAATCGAATCGGGGAAGAGAAGGGCCGGTTGGCGAAGCAGGAACTCGTAGACTTTGAATTCTCCGCTATAGATTAGGGGCAATGTTTTTTCTGGTACGCAAAGCAGCGGAGGAGCAAAGGTAGTCTGATAAAAAGACTACGTGCGCTAGTTAGTGCACACTCCGCCTTTTTGGTGGGAGGGGAAGGTCAAGTAGGAGTAGGTCTATCCTGGCAGCTTTGAGAAATTCAGCACAGCACTACTTTCATTAGAACATAGTTCAGCTGATCACACCTTATTTGTTTGTCAAGCGCTCTCAGGTCCTTGCCGTTGAAGTTTTTATACATATATAATGTAAATAATCAAATTACCGGCAATGATTCTGCTGCTATTCATCAAACGAAGCAAGAGCAAGCAGTTTCATATGGTCCTCTAACCAGGATTGAAGTTTTTCGGTCTCCGGGTATGCATCTAACTCAACAGAAGTATGCCATGGATCTTAGTTGCCGCCATGGAATGCTTCACAGGTTGCCCTGTGTGACTCCAGCTTAATGCTAAGCTGTATTCTCATGATGGTGAGCTGCTATCAGATCCATCGGCCTATAGAGTATGGTGGGTGGTCTCCAGTACTTCACTCTGACTCGCCCAGAGATTTAGTTTGCTCTTGGACTTGAGAAATTCGGGTCCCTCATTTAGTAGCTGCTAAACGTATTTTGAGATATCTCAAAGCTGTACTATAAAGTACACCGGCGCCATTACTGCCTACCCCTATTCTATTAGTCAAGCTTGGCAGCCCCTACAATTGAAGAAGGAAGGAACTGGGAATCCTGAAGATCGGCCTTCTACAACAGGGTATTGTGTATTTCTTGGCCCAAATGATCTTTATTGGCAGAGCAAGAACCCAACCACTTAGAACATGGGATAGGGGGCTCTCGCTCAAGTACGGAAGCTGAGTATCGCGCCATGGCTGCCACAGCTGGGGAAATCGCGTGCTTGATCTATTTCGGGACTTGGTTCTTTCTCTTCTCCAGTGACTCTTAAGAGTGATAACAAAATGGCTCTGGCCTTAGCTTAGCTGCAAATCCACCTTTAGAATGCTCGCTACTTCGATCAAATGCTTGCCGGTGGGTTAGGTGCTCATAGATCGTTCGTTCTGAAATCGAGAAATCCATAGATGGTTCGGAAGGTCGGTCAATCAACGAACCGTACATGTAAAAGCCAGGCGAACTCGATCTCTTTGACACCAAAAAGGGAAGTTCGAGTTCATGGTCTCGCCTTAGGGACCTTTGCTCCGCCCGAACCGGCTGGTCGGTGGAATATAGGTCAATGACCCACCGGGAACAAAAAAAGTGGAACAACCGGACCTCGAATTCGACTCAATCAACACCGAAGGCGGTGGGATGCATGGGAACGAATCTATCTATCAATCTCGGATCCGGTGGGAAAGAAAAAGAAAGAGAATGACTATCTTCCGTCCTCAGCTTCAGCAACTCAGTTGGTAGGGTGGGAAGTAGCTCTCTGTCTTTCAATCTCGGAACAAATAGTTGTTTATTACTCGACTCGACCCGCCTCCCCCACTCGTGGTTTTGGAGTCAAACAATCCAATCCCGGCTGGGAGGAGAAAGCGACTTACCCTGCATGCAAGACTCCAATGGAAGAGACCCCCTGGCGCCTCTTCCCCGATGTTGTCTATTTGGACGGGCTCAGACAGTATGAGATCTTGACCTTCCGGTCTTTGTTCCAAATGCACTTGTCCTTGAAAGCAAGTTCGCTCCTCTCGGTAAAGGCTTAAAGTTGCTCATTCAAGCCAATTCACGACTCAATCTTGAGGAAGAAATGTTCCGGACGAACTACTGTCCAACCTTTCCCGCCTGTCGGAATCTGCGGAAACGAAATATAGTTGTAGGAACGGAACAAAAAATGCTCGGAATGAGACCGCTGGTCCCTTCTCCAGTTCTGGGGATACGGAGGACGTTCCTACGGGGTCTTCTCCATCAATGGATTGAAAGATGGGGGATGTCGGTTCTTCTGATAGCGGAAAAGCACCCTTCAACCCCTAAGGTGTTGATCACTCGACCCCGAGCCAACCGATCGCCCAACAGCGAGCATTGATCCGCTTAAGTCCACCGGCAAAGAGTCGAGCTTTGAGATCGAAGGAAAAAAATGACTGGGGCGCGGTTTTGTTATATGTCCCGTCAGTCGGAAGACGACGAAGCACATCCATCACCCAATCATGTAAAGGCCGGACTAAGGCCTGAAACAGAGGATTTGCAATGGCAAAGACCCTCACCTTCCCACTACCCTGACGCTTGACTCCGAACTTACCTAATTAAGACATTTACAGAGGGGCTCCTTTCATGTTAGCAGCTCGTCTTTTTTCTATTTTGACCACCCCCTCACAGGCAATGTTCAGGTCTTAGTGTGCTTGACGCCTAGCAACAAACTCTATCAGATTCAGCAGGTGCCTTATGCATCAGCCTTCGCTGACGACGAGTCAAAACCCGTGAAACCATCTAAGTAGAACTTCCAAGGATTGGGAGATCAAACTGCGCTTCGAGTGTGTTAGGAGGAAAAAGTCCTTTAGCACCGACCGTGACAAGGTGGACGAAAGTAAACAAGCGAAGGCCAGAAGAGAGCGGTTCTCTATGAATCGAGGGACCCGGTCGGACCGCATCTAAGGCCCGGTTCATTTCCTATTTCTCAGGAGCGTTCTCCAGGACAAAAAATGCCAACACGACTTCGAAGAAGGAATATCTACTAAATCCTAAAGCTCCATAGAAAGGAAATTGATCTTATACATAGCTGTTATGGAGGAAAAGAATGATGAAAGAAATTTCATTTCTTATTTAAGCCGCGGTGGATGCAGAGAACAAATACTCGCCTATCGAGAAGATGTGCCTAGACTTATATTCCCAATCAAAAAGCTCAGGCATTATCTCTTGGCCCATCAAAACCATGCTCATATCCAATCCATTAAATACATCATGACAAGATCAGCACTATCGGGGAATTTAGTCAAAAGGGCAGTCTTACTAAAGGAATTTCATATCCTATATGCCCCAAGCGATCAAACCCTTGCAGACTTCCTGGCAGCGCATCCAGTTCCAGACCCCTGAACACGGACCTTCCTGATGAAGAAGTCTTTACGGTCGAGGCCGGATTTCCAAAGTGGGAAATTGACTTTGGCGGCGCACCAATGGAAGGTCAAACTCCACCGTTCAGGCGCAGGAGTTGTATTCGTCAGAGCACAGAAAGGCCTTATACTTTTATCCTTTGCCTTACTGAAAGGCTGTTCAAACAATGAAATGAAGCTGAGTACGAAAGGCTCATTGCCGGCCTCCTGGTAGCCTTACAGGGTATAAAGGTCCTCATGATCTATAGGGATTCGCAGTTAATCATTCGCCAGCTCTAAGGCAGACGCATTAGCCAAGTTAGTAGCCGCTGACGCAGCCCCCCCGATGGCAGAACAGAATAAATTATACATGACAGGGTCCTTTTCCCAGACCTGAAAGAACTTATCCAGGATTGCTACGCTGCCACCATAGTGGAAATGGCTCCCTGCATGGAATCTTCCATCTTCCGGTGGGAATAAGAAAGCTCAATGACGCAGTTTTGGTACCTCTATTAATTATGTGGGTGGGCCTAGCCGAGTTGGGCGTGTGGTTAGGAAACCTTCGCTCACTCGGCTTATGGATCATTACCATAGCCATGGAGGCTAAGAGAAGGGAGCGTAGGGCTAAGAAAAATGGGATACGGGAGTGAATTCGACCCTGGAATGATTGGAATTCTCTATTGAGAATCGTCATTTGAAACTTAAGGGCACGCTGATCGATCTTATTGATCTTGATCGCGCTTCTGTGCCTTCATCTCAATACTCTACCCGTGAAATTTCAGTCCTCAGCCAGGAGATCGGACAAAGAGCAGAAAGAAGCAACAGCAAGAACTCGACCGAAAGATAGGCACTGTCTGTGAAAGAAAGAGTGAGATAGACGTGACAGATAAAGTGCTAGCCAGCAAGCATTCCTTTAGCCATGAATTCGATTCGGGGATTAGTTCCACGCAATTTGAGGATTCCACTGGACAATGTGAAATCAATTGTTTTAAGCTCATGTTGGTTGCCTGGCGAAGAATACCAAGACAGCTCGGATTCCCAGATGCAGGAGAGAGTGAAGGGGCTAAGTCGCAGAGGGACAAAGAAGACCGGTCTTTTTCCTCAAAGTCTCTCCCACCTGTTCATCCCGTCGTAAGGCTGGTTGTCATTCCGATTTCCTCCCTTGTCTCAGAAGGCAAGGAAAATCAGTGAGGGCCAGTCAAGCAAGTCAAATCCATTCATTCAACCGACAGGCCAACCATTCCCTATGCCTACAACTACGATCTTTATATCATATCATATTCTTAGCTATATAGCTATAGCGATAGATAAGTCAGAGAATCTACATCACTGAGATGGAGCATCGGTTGAGGCTAATAATTAGGGCTTTCTATTTGTCACTGACATCAACTCGACTCCCCTTCCAACATTCGTTCCGCAGCTTGTCAATGTTCCGTCCTTCCCTTTCATCCGAGCCAATGCAAGGCCTTCCCATCATGCCACAAACCAAAACCAACTTTCCCTTTCGACTGCCGCCCTGTCAAAGTCCTTCTATTGGCTTCACAGACAGACAACCGCGAGAAATTAGCTCAGAAGGAAAGAGAGATTGCCGAGAGATACAAAGAGATGAAATCAGAGTTTGATGCTAAGAAGAATACAGATAAAGGGTACCACACTCAACCAAGAGAAGACATACAGAATAGTAGAAAAGAAGAAGAAGAACCAACAGAGGGAAGAAAGAAGCAAGAGAAGATACCAACTAAAAAGAAAAAACAAGAACTGAGAAAGCGAAACACCATAAAAGAGAAAAGAAAGTGAGAAGAGTGAGTGATTTTGGAAATAGGCCTGGAGCTGCTACTTGACTGATTCATTGCCTGGTAAGACAGCTGAGCTTATCCGTTGAGATGGAGTAAGCATCACAGAGCTGCCTAACCTAAGAAATGGCTGGGAGGATTTCCTGTCTGAGACCTCGAGGGATCGATGTGGGAAGGGGACTTTCCACTATATGAGCTAGGAAACCCCGTCTTTTGAATGAATTAAGAAACCTTTTTCCTCCGTGGAGTGAGATCATCATTTTAGAAAAACCCGGGATTTTCGCTCTGGAATCGTTTTGAAAACACCGTGTTTTAGGGACGAAAGAACAAGAAGCGGGGTTCAGTATGAGCATGAAAACTGCGATTCAAAGTTGTCCTTACCATACCTAGCAGTGGGAAGGATAGAGGGATGGAGCCCCATCAATGAAAGAAGTAAGGCTAGTCGATTTCCTTTAGTAGCTCAGGTAAGGTTCCCGGGATTGGAGTTGCTCGGGGCTGGACGGAGGATATCACTATTATGATCCCTATGGGGCTTGTATCGAATCCGACTGACTTCAGTGTCTGAGGATGGCGCTAGTATTCGCTAAGGAAGTCTTATGGTGCTATCTAATCGTCTCTAGTTTATGGCCCTATCATGCCATGATGGGATTGGTCTTTACACTTGCAATGGTATCAAGATAAGGTTATTCGTATGCCACCATGATTCCCTTTAAGAGTTTAGTATCGGATTCTAACCTAGCATTGGTACCCCTTGCGTATGTTGAGCTAGTAACCCGAGCTAGGACGGCGTAATTGAAAGAGATTGATTGGTACTACGGGTGAATCAAATATGGGTGACAGGTGGAACCATTACCCTTGGTTGCAGGGGTGTGATAAAAGCCCGGGCCAACCACCTCCACGAGTTAAGGTAAGGCACCCATAGCAGAGCATCAGGTATGAAAGGCGAGGGGCGGGATAAGCACGGGGAGCACATGCTTATCGGATAGCAGGACACAAAGGGGTTGGCGAGAGACTTGCCAATCTGCAGCAGTCTTTTTATTGGCCCCGCCTCGGTTTTTCGAAGATCATAGGTTTTTTTCAGTCGGAGGTGAAGGGAGATAGAATGATCGGTCTAGGACTAATGTATGGAGGTGATGGATATGGAGGTTTGGGTGGTGCATTAACAACTGCATGATCGACAGAATACACTTTTCCACTTCATCAAAAGAATGGGATGGCTTCTGGCTTTTTATCTGGGTCAATAACAGGAAAAGGTCTAAGGATTGTGCTTGCCATGCGTTGGCGGGGCTCCTCAATGCTTCGGTGTGCATGCACCTTCACTACCATTATGGGGCAGAGGCCTCACACTCCCTTATGCATTGATTAGCTAGGCTGGGTGGATTACTTAATACGTGCTGTCAGCAAGAAGCCTCTTGACTGACGTCGCGAGACATTACAGCGCTTACCTATGTTGATGGGCTTCCTCTCCCATTACTGGAAAAGAAACTTCCTCTAGGCCTTACGGCTACCACTTGTGCCAGAAGGCGCACAAGCTGGGATCACTAAAGTTGATCAGACTAAGGGAAAGAAGCGCAGCTGAAGGTGGAGTATGATCGAGGAGCTAAGGATCAGACAGTCCTTGTGGTACAAGCCGAGTAATCAGACCCCTAGGTTTTCACCTTCGTCAGATACGTCTTCCCTCTGTCATTGTGGAGTAGAGGCGAGTTCAGGCAGGTTGCTCTCTTATGTCATTCAACCAAGGCGGGTAAGAAGGATTTCCTGCTGTTAACAGCTAAAAGACCTACTACCGATTCTTCCTCATGTCCGTGGGTGCTATCTAAACTATTGATTAACGTGCGAAAAGAGCTTGTATTCGTACTACCTCTCTAAGACCCTTCTCTCAAAGCCGCTCCTTCTTCAACTCCTGGTCTGGCAAGATCCTATATGTCACTTCCTTGTCCTCTTCCTTCTACTATGGATGCCCCCTGCTCTTCGAATTCTATTGATCAAACCCTTTGATGACATAGAGACAGAGATTCCTAAGAGATTCTTTCTTGCAGCCTATTCTATTCCTCAAAGAGGATTACGCCCATGACGGAATTTCTCCTTGGGTACGAAGCGGGCTATTCTTCGCATAACGGAATGAAGGACGAGCGGATTCAACAAATGAAAGGAAGGCAAGACAGTCAGAATCAGAAATAGCTGCATTCCGATGATTCACTATTCCGAAAGGCTAAAGGGCTACACTAAACCTTACGTAAAAACCTTACGACTGCTTCGAGAGCATCCTCTTCTGGGCATGAATCCTATTTTCATCAATCCGAATAGTAAATGCCCTTCTTCAGCTGCTTCCCCCTTTGATGCTTCCTGCTGCACGAGATGAGACGGATGGACTACGAACAGAAGGGGCACTAATCTCATGGGCCGAAGTTCCTTGCCTTGCCTTCCTTCTTCCCCATGTGGATTCGAAACCCTCGCCCGGATGCGGGTTTTGGCCGTGTCCTCTTCTATTCCTATTCAAGACGGAAAATCTTCTATTATAGTCAGACTGTAAAGCAGTCGACGCAGTACTGAGTCCGGGTGGTAAGGCTAAGATTCCATTTTTCAATTGTCTAATAAACCCTACAATCGTAGAGGTTCATCTGGTCTTTTTAAACTCTTCGAGAGTCGATGTTTTGGGCTTTGAAGAAAAGAATATGTTATAGATCCATATGATGGGGCCAGCACCAAGATGGAGATCCAGTCTCGGTTCCCTTATCAATCTCTCCTTGAGAAATCGATGATTTTTTTTAGACCAACTATCTTCCAGCGTATGCGAGAGCTTCTTCAGTAGGGGCAAAGGAGCAGTTAACCCAGCGTCAATCAAATCAAGAGTTTCTCCCATTTGAACCAGTCGTTCAACAAAAAGGGGCAGGAGAGTAGGATGCCTTCTGGCAGAAAGGTTGGTGTCATGGGGCAGAGAGGCTGGAAAACTATAGGGTGACGGGGGCTAGGGTGTATGCACAGAGTGGGACGAATACAGGAATGGCTGCAGAGGAGCAAGTAGAGATAGCAAGAGTTCGCTCCGATCATCGATATCGAGATCCAATAACGGGAGTAGTTTGGGCATCCCGACCGGATTTCAGAACAATGGGTCTTGGGTCAATGAGGCCAATGGGTTCCGGGAAAGGAACCTAACCCGAAGACAGAGAGAACAGAACCGAGGCAGAGACTGCCCAACATTGGAAGGGCTCGCATATATAAGAATGGCTTGTGCACGTGAAGAATACGGGCTTTGAAAGGCAACTAGTGCTCTTTGAGGAGAAGGGCTTGGGTCGAAGGAGATAGCCTTCTTAGTAACTTCATTTTCCGGTCTGACTCTATCAATTCCCCTTTTGAATAAGCTATTAAGGTTAGGAATCGACGAATAGGTTCTGAAAGGGAATGCCCAATTTCATCAATTCTGCCAAAAAGAGCAAAAGCTACGGATAAGACTGATAACAACTATGAAAAGAATGGCAAGATTCGCCAGGGAATCCCCTCAGAATCCGATTGCCCCTTATCCGCCTGAGATGGGCTTGTTAGTTCTCGAATGCCCTCTTGCAGCAAGAAATGGAATAAAGGCTCTTGGATAAGGAATATGCCCACAATCTAAGCAATCGAAAGGGCAGGGACTGGGGCCATGCAAAGAAGGTATTTAGCGCAAAGAACTTCTTCCGCTTTTTGGTTCCATGCCAGAACATGAGACAGATCTCTCGCAACCTCTTTCAGACCCTTTTTTGATTAAGCTCCTGAATGCTTTTCCGGTCTTAGGAAGAGCTGTGGGAAAATACCCCTGTTCTGTTTGCAAGAATAGCTGTTAGCGACGTGAATCAGAATCGGCAAGATCCCCTCGTGTTCTTACAGAAGGAAATGCAGGAATTCGCGATGTCAGTTCCGGAATAACTTGGAATCTCATAGGAATGAAGCCCACTAATTGTTCAAGCGGAATCCAAGAGGAAAGAGCATTAGTAAGGATATCCCTTAGGAGGACAAATGGACAGATGTTCGCAAGAGATGGGGTTGTGACAGTGCCACTAGATAGTAAACTCGGGCTTGGGCTTACTTCATCCGCAGCAAGAGAATATGCTGTGAGGGAGTCAATGTCAATAGACTGTTTGCAGGAAGTATAGCATGAATCATCATAGGCCACTGGCCAAGACAGATCTGCCTTCAAGACCTTTTTCTTTTTAAGACACTGATGCCAACTATCTTATTAACGGACGATCTAAAGCCAAGCAGCCATAGATAGCTAGCCATTGGATTTGGGATGGAGCTTTCACTAAGAGGAGCGATTATTGCCAATTCCCAGTCCGAGGTAGAATGATTTTTGGTTAGCGTAGGGACAAGGATTCGAAGCTTTATACGGTTTCTTCCCGCAGTCTGATTCCGTTGAGTCAAGATCCCCGGTTGCCTTGAGTGAATGACCTAAGCAAGGGGGTAGATGTATGGTTGGTCCACGCCCCCTCGATGCATTCTGTAATCCGTTACTGGATAGCCCGCCCGATACCTCTCGCCTCATCATCCCCCACGCACGGGCCCCGGAAGCATATTAGATTCTAGTCTTCCATGCTCCCCGGTCAATGACTGTTCACATGATGGACATTTCTTAAAGAATGGTGATTAGTAAAGGAAGATCACTCAATGAAAGGAAAGATCAATCCGAGAGGTTAATGGTTGAAGGCTGGGCCAATAAAGAAATGAAAAGGTGGGCAAGGAAGGCTCAACTAGCTAGATGGGCCACCGCTGATGAGTAGTGATCCGATCTTGTCAATGGGTTGATGGCAAACTTCTCTTTTTTCCCACCCTATAGAATCTTATTAGTAGCAGTCTCAATAGGAGCTGTCCATACGAGACAATATGATCCAGCCGAGCGTTTATGGTCCCTTCTCTCGACCCCCTAATAAGTTACATAGGTTCTGCCCTCCCGTAGCTTTGAGTTGCTGTGTCAGTTGGTCTAGTTAAAAGTGTTATGTTAGCACCGAGTCATGAAAAGAAAAACGGGAATATGGTAACCCCATGGAGTTCTAGTGCTTCTCCAAGCAAACCAAGAGGGTCCAGGCAAGCCTATAGTTAGATTCCAGGAGCAATAGACAAAAGTTCAGCCCTCAATATAATTAGTCACCTTAAGGGGAGGGTTCCAGTGGCTATACCTACGAAATAGTAAGACCATTGATTGAGTATTTTTCCAGGGTCAAAGGATAGGGCTTTGATTTCCATGTTCAGCTTTTTCAAGGATTTCTCTTCTCTTTCTATTAGGGGTAGGAGTTACTGAACTGCCACCCTGGTCGGTGTGTGGGAATGGCTTAAGGCTTAAGAAAATTCCCTTTAGTTCTACGAATGACTAACAAGGCAGGATCAAAGCGGGTGACTGCCGAGCAGCAGCATTGCTCGCCCTGGCATAGCCGTATGATTTCGTCACAGATTGTATTGTCTCGACTGTCTCATCCCGGCTTGTAATTGCAGCGAAGGCTAGATTTCATGGACCAGGTTGCCGTCTCACGGTCATTAGTCTGGTTAGCTCTTCCTGATAGGCTGAAAAAGGATGAAGGGTCAGGAAAGCGAAAGGTTGGAGAATAGTGGTGCTAGTATCAAGAAAGAAGAAGAGGAAGAAGCATTATTTAGTAACAGAAGAAGAAGCAGGCCTAGCACTAGAAGTGCTACTTATTTAAACAACAGAGGAGAAGATAGACCAAGACTACAACATGGCAAAAGTTTCCAACTACGTGGAAGCTCACAACAATTCAGGAGCCCTCAAGTAGGGGGAGCCCAACTAAAGCAATACCTCTCTACAAAAGCTAGAAAACAAATGTTCGAATGCTTCAATTGTCACAGGAGAGGCCACTATGCAAGAGATTGTTGGGCTAAAAGGCAAGCAGAGGGCAATCTGGTTACTTCTAATAATTCCCAAACAGAAGACAAGAGATCGGAAGAATGGGACGCAGAAGTGGTGATTGAAGACGAAAAAGCCCATGGCAAGCCTCGACGGAAGGAGCACTAATTGCTGTTCCAAAATTGAAAGTGTTCGACTATGATCAAGACTGGATTGTTGATTCTGGTTGCTCCAATCATATGACAGGAGACAAAGAGAAACTCCTTAATCTGTCTGAATATAAAGGACGTAGTAACTGCTAATAATTCGAGGTCACGAATGTAGGTAAGACAATCATTACACCTCACTTCAGTTCTAATCAAATTCACTTGAAAAATGTTTTGCACGTGCCTGGGATGAAGAAAAATTTCTTGTCAGTATCACAACTGCCAAGAAATGGACATTATGTGGTGTTCGGCCCAGAGGATGTGAAAGTATATAATTTTAGAAAACCTTTGGGCTCACCCATAATGGAAGGAAGGCGACTGGAGTCTTTCTATGTTATGACAGCAGAGTCTGCATATGTAGATAAAACTCGTAAGAATGAGACTGCAGACTTATGGCATGCAAGACTGGGGCATGTTAGTTATCAACAATGGAAAGTAATGATGAGTAAGGAGATGCTCAAAGGCCTTCCACAGCTCGAAATAAGAGAAGATCCTATTTGTGCTGGATGCCAGTATGGGAAAGCACATCAACTCCCATACTATGAATCTAAGTTCAGGGCCAAGGAGCCTTTAGAGCTGGTGCACTCAGATGTATTTGGACCAGTCAAGCAACAATCAATTAGAGGGATGAGATATATGGTGACCTTCATTGAGGTATATTTTATGAAAGAAAAATCAGATTTCAAAGAGGTAAAAGAATTTGCTGTTTGCGGACCGAGGGAGAATATACATCTGAAGAATTCTCTCAGTATCTTAAAAAGTTGGAATCCGCCGACAACTTACATGTGCTAACACTCCACAACAAAATGGAGTAGCCGAAAGAAAGAATCGGCATCTAGCAGAGGTCTGCCGAAGCATGCTTCATGCAAAGAATGTACCAGGCCGATTTGGGGCGGAATGCATGAAGACTGCAGTGTATGTGACTAATAGGCTACCACAAGCAAGGCTTCGTCTCACCATTCCAAAAGTTCTGGAATACCAAGCCCAGGGTTCACTCCTTTCGAGTTTTTGGATGTGTATGCTACGTATTCGTACCTAACCACCTACGCAGCAAGTATTCTAAGAAAGCTATTAGATGCATTTTTCTGGGCTATGATAGCGAAAGGAAGGGTTGGAGATGTTGTGACCCTACAACAAATCGATGCTATACTTCACGGAATGTCGTCTTCGATGAAGCATCATCTTGGTGGTCACCGCAAGCCATGATATTACCAGAAAAAAAAGAAATGGAAGATAAACTAAAAGAAATTAACAAGCAGAGCAATGGAGAAGAGAGCACACCCCCAAGTGATGAGCAGGACTCCTCAAAGACGCAGACACAAGAAGAAACTCGATCAAGCCAACTTCATCGAGTTGAAGCAGAGGCTACACCCCAACCAGAAGTACAGCTTCGGCGGTCAAATAGAGTACCAAAACCAAATCCAAAATATGCAAATGCTGCTTTGGCAGAAAAAGTTAGTGAACCAACAACATTTGAAGAAGCATCACAACATAACCTGTGGGTGGAAGCCATGAAAGAGGAGATCCAAGCTTTAGAAGAAAATCAAACCTGGGAATTGCAAGCCTAAGGATGTGAAAGCCATCTCTATTTAATGGGTATATAAGGTCAAAATCCGACCGGATGGGTCAATAGAAAGAGATAAGGCTCGTCTTGTGGCGCGGGGATTTTCTCAACAATATGGACTGGACTATGACGAAACCTTTAGTCCAGTGGCCAAAATTACAAGAGTTCGAGTTCTTCTAGCACTTGCTGCAAGCAAGTCATGGGAACAAATGGATGTGAAGAACCCCGGGAAACTATCTGTCAAGACAAGACTCTCAATCATTCATACGAGCAGGGCTTGTAGGGGAGGAAGAATGACCATATGGAAGGGGACGGAACCGCAGGAAATCGAATTTCTCTGTTTAGTCTTTCACTTTTGAATGTCGAGCGTCGTAGAGTTGATCTCAACCAGCCCAAAAAGGTATTGCCGAAAGAAATGGATGATCTGATCTGCCAGCTTATTCGCTTGAGAATCAATTCCTCTATAAGGAATTGAATGCAAAATTCCCAAATTGTTAAATAGAGAGGCCGAGACAAAGGACTGGGATCGAGACTACTCCCAGATCGAAAGAAAGATGCGCCAGCTGACAAAGCTACTGAAAAAGAAAGCGAAGGCGGAGAAAAGGAATCGGCCCGCTCTGTCCATTTATGTCTGACTCTCCTATCCTGCACTGTATGGTCTAACTCCTTTGGGTAGACTTGGAAAGAAGGAGCCCATTCCTTCTCCATGATCAAAAAAACCTTGTCTTTTCTACGCATCAAATTCTGCTTGGCTTTATTGCAATCTAACATATAAGCAGCCCTTGCTCTCTAATACATATTAGATTTGCTAGTATTCCAACCTCATCCTAATCCATGTTGCTAATGTTCCGGTCTTCAAACAAGAAAACGGGGGCTCGTTCGACCTGAGGTCGAACATGTCCCGCTTCGCCCTATGGCACTAACCTTAGTGTTCAACTATTGTCGCGGACGGTCAGATGCGCTTACAGTCTTTTTACTCTATCCTACCAGTCGAGGGGCCTTTCGGCGCCAGAGCCATAGCAAGACCACAGGAGTTTTCTTTCAATCTTATCTAACCATTGAGTTGATCTATACCAAATACGAGATGACAGGACGTCGAAAGTCAACCTGACCGCCTTCTCTCCGAAAGGAGTCGGAGAGACTTTCTGGCGGACGAGGTCATAGCACCGAAGATCGTTGAAACTTTTCGTTTTGGTCTTTCCGATCCGGCCTAAAACACACGGCCGGAGGATTACTGAAACTCTCAAGGGGGATTGAGAAGTCAACTCTCGCCCTGTACCACCACGTGCAATAAGCCAAACAGGCTTTAACCCGAGAAAAAGCTTTTCTGTCAGCAAGCTGGTGTCCTCATCGAGCTTCAAATCGAGATCAGTGGCAAAGCGCTTCACATGACCCCAATCCGGAGAACACGAAGACACAAGCATGTCTCGCTTCCATATGATAACAAGTGATTATTATTCCATCTGGGAACCCTAACCAAGAAATGGGAGTGGTAGGATACCACCGGGAGAGAAGGCCACAAGGATGTGGCGATACCTGTATGAGGACTCACGTGCTCTGGTTTTGCAGAATATCTACGAAAACCAGCTTCACGAACTCTCATAGAGAGCTGCAGAGACCTCAGTCCAAGATTTAGAAAGACCGGCATCCGGAGCATGCCTCGCCGATCGTATCATTTTGACTTGGGGATAGCTCACGACCGTGAATTCGGAATTTCTTCGCGAACTCACGCCTCTATCAGAGAGCAAAGACTTCGGTTTTGATCACCCCCAAGCGATTGATGACATCCTTAAAAACTCAGCAACCGCGGCCTCTCCGATGAGGACCGAGAAGTGCGTATTTACTAAACTTCTTTCCCGGGTATACCTTGTCAGCACAAAATACCTAACCAAAAAGTGATGTGATAGAGCGAACAAAGGCCAAGACGAGAGCCTCAGGCTGTGTCCTGTAGAAAATCGGACAAACATAGGCGGCTCCCCTGGTGCGCGGGGGGCTAGAAAGGCATTCGTTCCAAGCCCCTAGAAGACCCAAGCAAAGGCTGTCTCAAAACCCTTGTATTTTTTTTTACCCTGAAACGACAGCGGAAAACGATCCCTTGCCGCCGACAGACAGATCAAAAGAAGGCTAAAGGTCCAATTTTGACAAGCGGCGGAGAGGCCCTTTGCTTGACTTGGGCTCGAAAGAGGTGGGCAGCCAGCGGCATGAATCACTCATTTCGGGCTTGGTCGAGGGCTTTGTTATCGAAAAGGTAGTGGTAGTGGGTTCCATGCAATTCGAGATATGAGCGCATTGGCTATTTTCGACGCTTCAATCGCCATTTCGACACTGGGTGATTGTTTATGTATTTACCGGTCGTAGCGGTGGCCAACTAATTAATAGGTTCCCTCCTTCGTAGAAGGGCAGGATGATTGAATGTATAACCCATTCTTGATTGAAGCAATCATCAAAGCATTTCATGATCGGGGACTGCTTCCGAAATCCTTCTTCTCCCACAGTGGAGTAAGGCCAACGAGTACTACCCTGGGAATTGGTTTGCTCCCCTTGGAAGTGCTGTTGATTGTGCTCCTCGAAGAAAGAAGGTCAGTATCCGCAGTGGAGTAAGAATCCCCCGTGGAACAATGGTCTAGCCCCACGGACTAGTCCTTCAGTAGTCTTACAGAGCTCTTACTCAATGGTCCAGTTGTTTAGCCCTACACGCGGGAGCCAAGAATTAATCGCAGTTGTTGGCAGCGCACTGCATAAGTCTGAGGCCTGCTGTATAGCCTACCGTCAGGGGCCCGGCAAAGGGAACTCAGAGCTGCTCAACGCACCACCAGCCCTTGGCACAAGGATCAGGTCAAGAAGCAACCAACCAAAGGGTCCTATAAAAAATGAAAAAAAGCAGGTTGCGAAACTGGAATCCTTCTCTTCTCATTGCTTGATGAGATTCGATTTCGTTCCGTCGGCCATCCTCGTTATCATGTCTCCTTCTCTTTCTGTTCCTGACGTCAGCAATATATTGACGATTGATTGAAATCTGCTGGAGTTTAAATCAATCGCGTATTAGGAACCAGCCCGGTCTTTAGCTATGTATAGGACTTTTCTTGGGATGACTGATTGACTGTAATGGGAATGAGTAGCCCCTTACCCTAAACAAAGGAGCACAATAGAGCAAGCAGTTGTCGTCTATCTTCGCTCGATCATCGAAGCCTCATCTTGCGATGCCTTGAATCAGTCAGCAAATTAGTAAGTCCATCAATCTGTAGTGGAATAGTCTCACCAGCCCGTAGAATAGTGACGTAGTGGGTGAGTAGAGTCTGTGCTTTGGTGGGCACCGGACAGCACAGCAAGATCTCGGCCGCCCTATCGCACACGAGATGAGAGTATACAGTAGGCGTAACTAACTGGTATCGGCAATAGTGAAATGAGCGGGGTCAGGCTCAACTAAGGAGACCTGGTCTGGATCAGAGCAGCAGTGTTGACCTTATTACTTCCCTAATTTTGGAACCTATGTCCTTTTTCTTGCTATCCTCGAAAAGCTTCTCCCCTTTTCCTTCCCAACCTCCGACTTTCCGGAACAGAACAATTTCCTGCTATCCTATCAACCGATAAGTCAGTAATAGTCGGAGCTTTGGGCACCGGGCACACAGCAAGAAGTAGCTCCGTCAACTCGTTGCGCACGTCAGGAAGAGCACAACTCTAAAAGGCGAAGCGAGGCGATCAGCTCAACTGCAAGAGAGGGAGGCATACAATTCTTCGATTATCTTTCGCACTGCGTGATAAGATTCGATCAAAGTTTTCTTGTCCCACCTGGCAAGGAATTTCTTAGGTGAAAATAAAAAGAAAGGATTCCTTGCTTCAATCTCCTTTCTCGTGGTAGGTAGGAGAGATAGTAGAAGGGACGCTGCCGCGGCTGCCTTGGCAGCAGAGGAAAGGCGATTGCTTGGTAATGGTTGGTAATCAACTTCTTTTCTTTCGTTTTCGTGGATAACATTGATCCAAAATCTTGATTATGGTTAACCAATGTGGAGGAATAACCAGCTCCTATCCGCTAAGTGAGGCGAGAATAGCCCCCGTCCCTCTTGGCTAAATTCCTATATTCCTTCACTCAACCTTGACTTGATAGACTCAGCACGGTACTACGCTTCTTCAGGCCCGACTCGGCATGGTGTGCCACCTTCCTCTGCTTAACTTCTTTGTGTTAGTTCACTAAGTCTATGATTGCTCTCCTTAAGACCCGACCGACGTTCGAGAGGCCCGAGCCGCTTGGGGCGCTTCCGCAAGCATAGATTTTTCTTCCTTCGGGCGGTACAAAGAAATTCGGAATGAGCGCACCGACGGACCATGAAAACCTTCTAATCTACCGCTCCGTGGGCCTTCGCTGCAAAAACAAGAATAAATCAGAGGCTATAAGTTGGCCGTTTGCTATTGCTATAAGGACTGCTCGCCTTTTGAGGGCTTGGCTTCGTTATCGCTCAATTGTAGTGGTCGGCCTTAAAAAAAAGGACTCTTCCCCTATGTTATAGTGCGTTAAGCTTCGCCAGAAGCAAGCAAGACGAGGGAGCGAGTGAAGTATACGTAAGGAGCCAGTAAAGGTATGACAAGGCTCGTTCCTTACTTACGAGCTCGTGTAGTAAGGCCTCGCCCTACTTCAATAAGGGCTTATGCACTCCACTCGCTGTCTACTAAACGAGCGTTAGAGCGAATTGAGCGAGCGAGCGAAGCCTTCTTCTTCTTCTCCTTCCCCTCCCACCAAAAAGGCGGAGTGTGCACTAACTAGCGCACGTAGTCTTATCAGACTACGTTTGCTCCCTCACCCTACAATTTCATTTCTGCTCCAGCTTCCCCGGTTTAGTTGGTTTGGAGGATTAATTGATTGGATACCCGAGAACCATAATCTTTCAAAGGAACTGCTTCTACGACGATAGATAGGGGTCAGGTTTGGCATCTATGCCCCCTGCCCTCCAAACAGTATGAGAGCCTTTCAGCTCGTACTGCTCACACTCCTAGATCTTCAGGGCGGCCCCACCCTTACACAACACAAAGGTGTACGTACATAAAAAGGGGCCTTCGGTCTCCTTCCCATCTATATTGACCTGGAAGAGGGGAGGCTCTTGCGGGAGCCCTGCCCGCCCTTCTCCATTTTGAGGGATCCCTCATATTGATGATTCCAGGCTTCCCGAACTCGTAACAGACGGCTAGGAACAAGAAGAGGATAAGTAGTCTCTGCCGTAGCAGGTCCTTCTCCTTCCGCTGAGACGGCCCTCTTTTTTTTGTTTTGTTCGTTCACCGCGGCACGAAAAATGAAGAAGCTGGAATAACTCAGAAAGAGAGTGGGGCCTAGCCCTTGAGAGCGGATCTTGTCTTTTTAAAAAAACTGTACGATCTTATCTTGGACTGGCCCCCTTCGCATGACAACGAATGAAAAAGAGGTCCGTGCTACTATAAGGCCTCTCAACTCCTCCCTCAGGACACTGTTGCCTTGCCATGGGGACGGGGTAGCCCCGACTTCTATAGGTCCTTGGTTCGACCTCCTAATGAGAATGGAGGTCCTTGCGCGGGCCTCTCATCCAAATGACTTGCTTGCTCTGTATAGAGTGTCCCGTGGTTCCTCGAGTGCCAACCGCAGAGAGGAATGCCATCAACTAGGGCGCTATTTGCCACTAACCACTCGCTCGCCGGCCGCTCGGGCTCCGCGTTTCAAGTTCGTTATCCTAACCGTCTCCTCTGCTCTACCGAGAGCCTGGCCCCCTCTTCTTTCTTATCTACAGCCTTGCTCCTCGGCTCCCTACTGCTCCAGCCGCTCGCAGTAATAGCTTGCTTCTCGGGTGGCTCGCACCCCGACCCCGGGTGGTGCGGCTGAGCCAGAGTGGGCTCAGCAGTCGGCCTATGTATCCGGGCGCACGCGTAAAGGCATGATTAGTTCCACGAATCTCACTGCACTGACCATAGTAAACTCCTTCTCGTTGTACCGAAATGGAGGTCTGATTTGAACGACCAGGTACAGCATCACATTTGACACCTGAGGAAGGTACAGCCCAACTATGAGGTACATCAGCAGGTGTTACAATCATACGTAGATGAGTTTTGGCTGGTACAACCACTCTATTGTCCACTTCTAATAAACGTGATTGACCCAATTCTAGATCATCTTCTGGAATCGTATAACTGTCAAAAGTGAGTGACAGTTCATCGGAACTGTTATAGTCCGAATACTCATAAGGTTGGGTCGACGCCCGCCTCCCCCCAAACTTGACTTGCAAGTTTCCCCGCAAAAAGCTCTCCACGCCTACTCAACTAAAGAGCACTATTCTTCTTTAGTTAGGCCTCTCAGACCGCTTACTAATAGGCAAGAGGAAAGCGAAAGGTTGGCTCGACCACCGGGAGAGGAGATTCCACTTTTCTCGCCCAGCCCTACCTACTTCAGTTAAGCTGGAACCGAAAAAGACCTGGTTCCACACACATGAGACAGGCAGAAGGTATGGGACGACCAGTTCACCACAGAAAGCGAATTCGATCCAGTTCGAAAAATGCGCAGTGGAAAGGGATGCTAGTCGACTCGGCGAAGTTGTAGCCCCAATAGATCAGATCAAGAGTGATTCCTCACCTATCCTGCCAGGGGCCAAGTCGAAGGCTCGAGTTCAGACTACGTTTGCTTTTTTAGCGCACGTAGTCTTATCAGACTACGTTTGCTCC
>Ga0213875_10000213_pt1 | contig 59212 bp, 66 predicted proteins | sample BarmaccomBMRX_R8_FD_160105 | JGI IMG/M metagenome (GOLD analysis project Ga0213875, IMG submission 160105) | Root-associated microbial communities from Barbacenia macrantha in rupestrian grasslands, the National Park of Serra do Cipo, Brazil - RX_R8 | ecosystem: Host-associated > Plants > Roots...
GCGAAAAGCATGCTGGTTGACCCCCTCCGAACGGCGCGCTAGGGCTACGCCCGTCCGCCGGGGCGCCCCCGACCCGAACCCACCCCCGTATGTGGCCTACGGCCGGGGACCGGCCGACGCCGTCGCCAACGTGCCAGCTGACCAGGGGATTTCACTCGTTCAGATCATGAGCAGGACTTGACCCGACTACCATAAACATGGTTCAATAGATGTGTTGGGAGGGGATGGCAGCCCCCGACCGACACCCCGGCACCTCCTGGTACCGGGACCAACCCCCTTCGCACACAAGGAGTCGATATGACGGAATTTCCCCAGAGTTTCCGGGTCACGCTGAACGACGTGGACGAAGAACGGCCCCTCAACAGTGAGATGGTCGTCACCGCGCTGGAGCGGCGGGAAGAGGCCGACTACTTCGGAGGCCGCCGCGTGGGCCTGTACGCGGCATTCAAGATGGCCCTGAGGGCCGGCGGCCAGCCGACATCGTTCGGCCTCTCCCGCCTTGAAGGCGAGCCGCACTGGGTCATCGATGACAAGTTCGGGGCGAACGGGTTCCCGCACTTCTGCCACGGGTTCGGCTCCCGCGTCACCATCCCGCGCACCGTCCGCGAGGAGATCGCCGAGGTACTGGACAACCTCGCCCGCAGCAGCGGACTCGCCGCCGAAATCGGCGCCGATATCCCGCTCATCCTCGCGTAACACCAACCTGCGGGGGCGGTACCACGCCGCCCCCGCACCGGACCAATCCCCCACTTCCGGCAGAAACAGCGTGGCAGCCGCCCCGCCGGAGACCCCCTTCACTCCCAAAGGAGTTCGCCATGACCCGGACCGCCACCACCGCGCCGAGCCCGCTCGACATCATCACGGCCGCAGCCGCCGCCATCGCGGTACGCGGCTACTACCAGCCGCTTTCGCGCATGTGGGAATCCGCCGTGCCCACCGTTATGGACGTCGAGCACTACCTGAACGGCACTGCCATGGACCGGGGTATCCGGCCGCGCATGGACGCCGCCCAGGCCGAGGCCGCAGCCACCGCCGCCGCAGTCCTGCAATGGGCACGCGACGGCGAGAGCGGCAACGAGTACCGGGCCAAGCTCGCCGCACTCGCCCGCGCCGAGCACGCCACCGGCCGGGATCTTTCGATCCTGTGTTCCGCAGTAGTCGCCTGGCAGCGCGACCAGCAGCGCGCGCACCGCGCCGCCGAGCGGGCCGACGAGGCCGCACACTCCCGCCATCAAGGCGCCATCGGCGAACGGCTCACCGCCGCCGTCACCGTGGACGCCGTCGTGAAACTGCCGGAACGGCATTACGGCTACCGCACCCAGCAACGGCACATGATCAAGCTCCGCGACGAGGACCGCAACGTGTTCGTGTGGTTCTCCAGCACCGCCACCATCCCCAGCGAAGGGGACCGGCTCACCGTCACCGGCACCGTCAGCAAGCACGACACTTACCGCGAGACCGCACAGACCTACCTGACGCGGTGCCGCTGGACAAAGGCCGACTGACAGAAGAAACCCCGTAAGGGCCATGAGATGGGGTGGACAACCACCCAAAAACATGGTTCAATAGATGTGTTGGGAGGGGATGGCAGCCCTCGACCAGCACCCCGGCACCACCCGGCACCGGGACCAACCCCCTTCACACGCAAGGAGCGAACATGAGTGACACCACAGGCAAGCTGAACAAGATCCGTGCGCTGCTCGACAAGGCGAACGATGAGGCCACGACGCTGGAGGAGGCCGAGACCTACCGGGGCAAGGCATTCGAGCTCATGGCCAAGTACGGCATCGAACAGGCTCTGTTGAACGAGGCCCGCCCCGGCAGCGACAAGCCCGCCGACCGGCTGATCACCCTTGACAACCCCTGGGCCAGGGAAAAGGCGCACCTTGCCAACGGGCTTGCGAAGGCCCTCCGGTGCGAGCTGATCATGGTGCCGCGCAAGGACGGAAATCCCGGCCATGCCGTCCACGTCTTCGGGTACGCATCGGACCTTGAGCGGCTGGACATGCTGTTCACCTCCCTCCTCCTGCAGATGTTCGGGGAACTCGCCCGCACCCCCGTCCCCGCCAACGACACCCCGCGAGCGTTCCGCCGCTCCTGGATCCTCGGATTCGCGGCCAAGGTGAGCGCCCGCGTCCGTGAGGCCGAGCAGCACGCCCGCAACGAGGCGACCACGGCCGCCACTGTCAGCGGCCGCAGCACGGATCTTGTTCTCGCCGACCGCAAGGCCGTCGTCACCCGCGCGTTCCACGACGCCTATCCCCGTCGCCGCTCGGGAGGCCGGACCACCATGACCGGCCGTGGGTACGGCGCAGGCAAGGCCGCCGGAGCCCGCGCCGACATCGGCGGCAGCCGCATCGGTGGCGGCAGCCGACACGCCATCAGCCGCTAACCCCCAGACTCCGGGGCGGGACCGCACCCGCCCCGGAGCCCATCACCACCAACACCACAAGTCGAGGGGGCGGCAGCCCCTACCTGATACCGGCCCCACCGGGCCGGCGGAACCCCCTTCATTCAGGAGCAACACATGAGCGACACCCCTGCACACTCCGCGGTCCACGTCAGTACCCGCTGGGCACATGAGGCGTTCACCCCGACATCGCCCAAAGTCACCGAATCCGCGCTTATCGACGCGATCCGGGTGCAACTTCGCACGTGGGTGACCCGCTCCCTGGGAATCGCGATCCCGGACCGCATCGAGACCGCGCCCGACCTGTCGGACCTCGTCCACGACATCGCGGAGCATGCGGAGGAGCAGTGGGGCGATTTCGACGACGACAGCAGCATCATGGGAGTGGCGCACGTCATCAACGCGCACGCCGACACGCTGCGCGCCGCCTATGGACACGGCGACGGGCACCTGTTGCAGGCCCTCACCTCTTTGAATATCGCCGCCCGCATCCTGGCCTGACAGAAGAGCGGGCCGGGGTGACCCGCCCCGGCCCAGGGGTAGCCCCCGGAGCCCGAGTCGACCACCACAACTCACCCGATGGCCACGAGAGCAGGGCTTGACCCCACCACCAAAAACATGGTTCAATAGATGTGTTGGGAGGGGATGGCAGCCCCCGACCAGCACCCCGGCCCCACCAGGCCGGGTATCAACCCCCTTCACGCAAGGAGCAGCAATCGTGAGTGATCTCGCGTCTTTCCGGTTCGACATCCCGGCCGGCGCCGTCTGTCGGCTGGAGTCCATCGTTGAGGCGACCAACCGCCGGGCGGCTGTGCATGGACTGAGCGCCTATCGGGTTGAGTTGTCGGAACCGTTCGAGAAGCCCTGGGATGACCCGTTCACCGGCCGTGCGGTCGGCACCGTGACGACGGTGACCGCGACTCTCACCGGCGCGGTGCCCCGCCATCGAGGATGGGCGATCGTGGCCCGGCTCGATCACGACGAGGACGAGGCGGCCGGCGGAAGCGGTGAGACCGTGATGAGCCTCTTCCCCGGTCTGCCCGAGGATCTGGCAGCTGTCGCGCGCGCACACCGAGCCCGCCCCCAGCAGTGCGACGGGTGCCACGCCACCCGCCACCGCACCGCTACCTACCTCGCGTATCACCGCGAGACCGGCCGCGTCCTGCAGCTGGGATCCACCTGCGTGGAGCCGTACACCGGCCTGCCGCTGAAGGGCCTTGAGACCCTATGGCGGTTCGGAACGCTCAAAGAGGGCGACTGGGAGGAGGCAGGCGAGGGCGGATTCCCGGCCGATCTCCGGGTCGGGGTGCTGGACGTCTTGCGCGTCACAGTCGCTGTCGTCACCCTCACCGGCGGCTACCGCAGCCGCGAGATGTCATGTGGGGGCGAGACGACCACCGCCGACCTGGTGAGCGATTACTACTACAACCGCCGGGCGAACACACTGCGAAACGACGTCGATGCCGACACCAGCGCCGCCGAAACCGCCAAGGCGGTACGGGCGTGGGCACTCGCCGGACACGGCGCGGACAGTGATTACCGGCACAAAGTGGCCGTACTCTCCAAGGGCGAGACCATCCACAACCGCCACCTTGCGGTACTCGCCTCAGCCGTCGCCGGTTGGTCCCGCGATCAGCGCCGGGCCGCCGAGGAAGCCGCCGCCCGCAACTCCCGCCACCAGGGCGAAGTAGGCCAGCGGATCACCGTCACCGCCACCGTCGCCCGCGTCCACGAGCTGGAGAGCCGCACCTACGGCTACCGCGAACAACAGCGATGGCTGGTGACTTTCCAGGACCCCGACGACAACGTGTACATCTGGTACGCCACCACCAGCAACATCCCCGACGAGCGCGAAACCGTCCGCCTCACTGGCACCGTCAAAAAGCACGACACGTTCCGCGACATCGCGCAAACCGTGCTGAACCGATGCCGCGTCACCACGGCGGAACCCGCCAACGCTTAATAGCAGGTCCGGCCGGGGCGAGAAAGGCGCCCCGGCCGCCGCCATTGGCGACACGCCACGGGCCGAGCGTTGACAGCCCATCTAAAACATGGTTCAATAGATGTGTTGGGAGGGGATGGCAGCCCCCACCCGACATCCCGGCACCACCCGGTACCGGGACCAACCCCCTTCACCCGCAAGGAGCAAAACCGTGAGCACCACCTTGACCCGTCGCGGCCGTAGCTGCACGCCGGAGGAGAAGGAGAAGTTCGCCGAGCAGCGGGCCGAGACCCGCGCCCGCGTCAACCAGCTGGCGGACACCGCCATGACGGCACTGGCCACCTCCGCCCAGCTGTGGAAGACCTTCCTGCGGGCCGCCGCCGTGCACCACCAGCGGCCGGGCACGGTCAACCTTTTGTTGCTCGCCGTGCAAGCCCCTGAAGCCGAGGCCGTCAACTCCTTCCAGGGATGGCGGGCCCAAGGCCGCCAGGTCCGCCGGGGCGAGAAGGGCCACAAGATCTACACCACCGTCATCAAGCCCCGCCAAGGCGAGGCCGAGCCGCAGCACAACGACAGTGAAGACCAGGCCGCCGACGAGCGCGGTGCCTTGGCGGGCTTCAGCGTCGGGACGGTGTTCGACATCGCGCAGACGGACCCGATCCAGGGCAAGGACCAGCCGGACCTGACATCCCCGTACCGGATCAGCGCCGATCAGGCCGCCGCCGCCGTCCGAGCCCAGCTCGCCCGGCACGGTTTCCGCGTCGAGGAGCGCCCCGGAGCCGGAGCCGCCCACATGGACGCACGCGAAGACGGAGACGACGGCATGTGGATCCTGCCCCTCGACCCAGCCGACGCCACCGGACCGGCCACAACCCGCGAACTGCTCGGCGTACTCGCCCACTGCGAATTCCTCGCCGCCAACGGTGGCACAGACAGCCGGACCCTGGCCGACGAGGCCGAGTCCGCCGCCCACCTGGCCGCGCTCATGCTCGGACTGCCCACAGGACCCGCACCCTTGCCGGACATCCCTGAGATGAGCCTGGACGACCCCAACAACCCCCCGATCAAGCAGGCCGCTACCGCCGTCGTCACCATCGGCCGCCGGATCGCCGCCGACCTGTCCGGACGCCGGTAACCCTGTCTCGGCGGGTGGGTGCGGGAGAGCGGTCCCGCACCCACCCGGCCCCGAGCCCCTTCGTTCGAACAGAAATCCCGCCATGACCATCAACAGCGCCGTTCCGCAGGGACGTTCACCCGCACGGAGTGCACGCGAGGCTTGACCCACCGCCAAAAACATGGTTCAATAGATGTGTTGGGAGGGGATGGCAGCCCCCACCCGACACCCCGGCACCACCCAGTACCGGGGCCAACCCCCTTCACCCATCAAGGAGTTTCAAGATGAACGCCACCACCGAGCGCCCGACCCCCGCCGACCTCCCCGCCGGAACCCTCATCCGCGTCCAGCCCCACCCCCGCTACACGCGCATCCCCGCCAGCAACGGCATCGTCGTCACACCGTATGGCCCCGAAGAGACCGCGCACACGCGGGACATGGTGCTGGTGTGGTTCTGGGGACTCGGCGCCCCCGTGCCCGGCACTTCCGTTCACCTGATCTTCCCCGCCGAGATCACCCCGCTGCACACCACGCTCGACACCATGCCCGCCCCGGTGTTCGACACACTCGCCCAAACCGCCGTAGCCCACCGTGACGCTCTCCCGTGGGACGACATGAAACCCCTCGCCGACGCCATTAACGCCGCCGCCCAGCGCCGCCAGAGCTGACCTAACCGGCCGGGGGCGGGCCCACCCCGCCCCCGGCCACCCACGCCGACCAGACCAGGCCCGCCCCCGGCAACACCACCCCGCCGGCACCCACCCGCAGCGCGCGAAAGCGGACGCCCTCCGGGCGGCACCCCCTCACCGGCGCGTTCACCGCCGCGCCCCGCCCCGGCCGCAAGCGGCCGATCCGGGCCCCGACGGGCGCCGGCCCCGGGCGCGCCACCGACCACAAAGGGCGCCGCCCCTGCACCGCGCTCCAAAGCGGCCAAAGCCCCGGCCGCCCGATCACGCCGCCGGCCACACCCCCACGACTCCCACCAGGAGCACAGCCATGCCCCAACACGACGACCCGCACGAGGACCTCAACGCCCGCGCCATCCCCCGCATCCCACGCCCCCGGCGCGAAGACGAAACCGGCGGAGGCCAACCGCCCACCCACGGGCGCATCCCACCCCAAGACGGCCCCACCTCCAACTGACAACCCCACACCCACAACCCGAAAGAGCAATCCGTGATCCCCCTCTACCTGCTGTACCTCGTGACAGGCGCCCTGATCTTCACCAGCGACGGCGCGACACCCACCACCGCGCTGCGCGACATCCAGACCGACAAGACCCGCCCGCCACTGCGCCACGAACTGCTCGCATCCATCGTCGCGTTCACCGTCGCACTCCCGCTGTGGCCGGTCGCCGTCGCGTGGCGGACAGCCCTCGTCGCCACACGCGCCATCCGCCGACGACACCCTGAACACCCCAACGTCACCAGGCTGCGAACCAAGGACCGCCGACCGATGCCACCGGCGGAACCACGTTGCCCTGCACCACCGCTCAGTCCGGAACCCGAGACGGAGCTGTCCAAGAGGCTCAGCCTGGACATCCTCACAAAAAACATGGTCCAATAAGTTGGGGTCGGGAGCATCTCCCGACCCGCATACCGCAGCCGAACAACAGTGACGGCCAGGCAAAGTTTGGCAGCTCGCCTGGCCGTCCGACCCCCTTCACGAGGAGTCCCCACCATGCTACGTGACTCGCGGCGCTCTCCCGAAAAGCCGGAGCCGTACGACTGGGTCCAGGTCCGGCCCGCCAACCGTGCCGGCATCGACCCGACCCAGACCTACCTCGTCGCCGACCAGCACAGCCTGTACGCCTACGAGCTCAACCACCGCAAGGATCATCCCGATCACCAGGACCGGGCCGCCGTCGTCGACATCGACGACGTCACGCTCGTCACCCGATTCGCCGAAACCGGCGCCCGCAGCTGGAGGCCGCTATGACCACGGCCCTCACCAGCGCGCGGTCGCACCTCATATCCAGGAGCCCGCACATGCCACCCCGCCACGCAGCCGACCAGGACCCCAACCGGCTCATCACACCCGCCGAGTTCGCCCGGCTGCTCGGGCACAAGGACACCACCACGCTCAGCCACTGGATCAAAAACCCGCCGCCCGGATTCCCCACCCCCAAAGCCTGGGACGAACTGCCCAGCGGACGCCGCCGCCCCCGATGGAAACTCCGCCACGCCCAGGAATACGCCAGCACACCCCGGCCCAGCCGGACCGGCGCCGGCCGCCGCACAGGATCCCGCAACGCCCCGCCCCACGCATACACCGGAGACCCCCGTCTCGACCTCGCCCGCAGCCTGCTCACCAAGCACCCCCACGCCACCACCGGCGAACTCGCCAAGCACCTAGCACAGCAACTCCAGCAACCGCCCTCGCACACCACACTGACCCGCATCATCAACACCGCCCGCCAACACCCCACCCCAGAGACCGACTCATGAACCACTGCCCCCGCTGTACCGGCCCCCTCGGTCACCAGCCCGCACGCTCCCGCACCACTACCGCACGCAACATCCCCATCTGCACACCTTGCGGACACCACGAAGCTGACTGCGACGCACGCCAGTTGCCCCCCATTCCGCCCGGCGAGTGGCCCGTCACCTCAGCAGAGCGTTGATGGCTTGCCAACTACTCGACAAATAGGGCAAATCATTCGAACTAGAATGAATCCGCTGGTACGTCAACTACCCAGCAAATAAGAAGAATCGCACAAGAAGGATTATCTATCCGCCCTGACCCTGTGGACACAGAAAAAACTTCCGCGATATGCGCATGTCGGTGCATCACCGAGTCCGACAGGTCTATGATCACGTACGTGGCAGGAGTACGAGGACTCAAACAGAGCGGCCGGACGGGGAAATTCGACCCGGAAGAGGTCGTGACCCTGACCCTCCGCTTCCGGCCTGATGACCCATACCGCCCTCTGTACGAGGAGCTCGTGAAACGCCTGGACGTGTCCGGCGCTGAAGTAGCGCGCCGTGGCATGAAGGCGCTTCACGATGAGCTCAGCCGCACGGGATGGACGCCTGCGGAGGAGGCCCGCATAGCCAGCTGACAAAAAGAAGGCCCCCGCTTTGCGGGGGCGGCCAACAGGACAAATGAAGCTTGCCTGAGGCCCCTCACTCCACGGCTAGCAACCACCGAGGAGCCTCACCAGTAGGAACCCCTGCCAGGGGGTCCCCGCGAATCCCACCCCGAACGGCTGCCAGGCCGCCGGGTCAGTCTTCTTTTGCCCCTCGTAACCAGAGAGGCCGTTGCCATCGTACCAACAGGCAGCGGTGGCGGTACCTCCATGCCTGGATCCGGTGTGTCTTGGCCGGATCTACATGTCGACGAGTTCTGCGACCGCACCGGAACACCGTGGCGATCCACCCAGCAAGGAGACCTTGCCTGGACGGCGTACCAAGCCGAGCGCCGCCGACGTGGAAAAACCGACGAAGACCCCTTCAGGGCCTACAACCCTTTCCGCCAGGGCCGCCGCTGACAGACAGCCCCAGTGTTCAGGAAACTGAACGCCGTAGCGGTACTGCTTGCTCGGATACTCCCCGGAGCCCAAAAACTCAAACGGTCCCTGCCACGGGGGAAGCAGGGACCGCCGGGGCCGTGCCTCGGGGGAGGGGCACGGTGCTGTCAGCGTAATAGATCAGTCGGCGAGCGGGTCGTAGAGCACTCGCCGCGCGGCTGCCGTCCAACAAGGGAACCATCACCGGCCCGATCCACGGAGGCCGCCGCCCACCCAGCACTGCCGACGACACGCCACCGAACGTCTGCACGGTTGCGCACCCCGCCCCATTTCCGTAACATTCATGTGCGTGACGAAAATGGTTGATGGGGTATCCGCAGATGGAGTGGTGGTGATCGAGCAGGCGGCGCCGACGTGCGAGGGGTGCGGCAAGCCGCTACCTCCGCCCACACCGGGCAAGGGACGCCCCCGCGCGTACCACAACAGCACCTGCCGCATGCGAGCCCACCGCAAGAAGCGCCAGCCCGGCCGCGCCGAGGCCCTGGTGATCCTCGCGGACCTGCGTCTACCGGTCATCAGCGAGCGCGCGTTGGACCAGCTCGACGCGAAAACACTGGCCGAGGTGATCCGGCAGGCCCAGGCCGCCCGTACCGCCCTCGCCCGGCTCACCGAACTCATCCCCGCCGAGCCCGCTGTGAACGGCACCGTCGCTACCGTGCCCGCCCAGTCGGCGGCCGGCGACGAACTCGCCGAGCACCAGGCCACCCCCGAGCAGCTTGCCGTCCCGGTCCCGGAGTCGGCCAGCGTCACCGAGGAGCCGGTGACGCAAACCCCGGCGCCCGTCGCCCCGCCGCCGAGCGAGGCCCCCGCGGTGCAGCTGCGCGAAGTGGCCGGCATGCGGCCCACCGCCGAGCAGGCCGCCATCATCGACGCGTGCGCCTCCGGCGTCGACCTGGTCGTTGAAGCCGGCGCGGGCACCGGCAAGACCACCACGCTCCGCATGGCCAGTACGCAGATGCGCGGCCGCGGACTGTACGTCGCCTACAACCGCTCCATCGCCCAGGACGCGAAGAAGGCGTTCCCGGCACACGTGCAGTGCTCCACCGCGCACAGCCTCGCGTTCCGGGCCCACGGCCGTGACTACAAGCACCGGCTCAACCTCCGTGTCCCGGCCCAGCGCACCGCCGAGCTGTTGCGGATCGTGGAGCCGTTGCGAGTCAATCGCGACATCGTGTTGGCGCCGGCCGCGCTCGCCCGGCTCGCCTCCGACGCGGTCGACGCGTTCGCCTACTCCGCCGACACCGAGGTGATGGTCAAGCACGTGCCGCCACTCGAAGGGGTGACGCGGGCGGAGATGGAAGAGTTGCGGCGCGAAATCCTGCCGCACGCCCGCCGACTGTGGCGCGAGACCCAAAACCTCGACAGCCAACACCGGTACACCCACGACTACTACCTGAAAGCGTGGGCCCTCACCTGCCCGAAGCTGAAGGCGGACTTCGTGCTACTGGACGAGGCCCAGGACTCCAACCCCGTGGTCGCGCACCTCGTGCAGGCCCAAGACGCCCAGCGCATCGCCGTGGGCGACTCCGCCCAGGCGATCTACGGATGGCGCGGAGCCGTCGACGCGCTCGCCACGTGGCCCGCCCAAAAGCGCCTGTACCTACAGCAGTCATGGCGATTCGGGCAGGCCGTCGCCGACGAGGCGAACCGGTGGCTTAACCAGGTCGGTGCCCCCATCCGCCTCTACGGCAACCCCGCCATGAAATCCCGCGTCCTGCCCGGGAGCTGCGGCGAGTACGCCGATGCCGTGTTGTGCCGCACCAATGCGGAGGCGATGGCCCGCGCCATGTCCGTGCTCGAAAACGGTCGCCGCCCGGCCCTGGTCGGCGGCGCCGGCCAGATCAGGGCACTGGCCGAGGCCGCGTTGGACCTACGATCCGGCCGCCCCACTAGCCACCCCGAACTACTCGCGTTCCAGACGTGGGACCAGCTCCGGCGGTACGTCCGCGACGAGAACAGCGGCAGCGACCTGCGGGTGTTCGTCCGCCTCATCGACGACTACGGCCCCGAGCAGGTCATCAAGGCCGCCAACGCCCTGGTCGAGGAGAAGGCCGCCGACGTGATCCTGAGCACCGCCCACAAGGCCAAGGGCCGCGAGTGGCCCACCGTCCTGATCGCCTCCGACTTCAGCGAGCCCAAACGGCAGGAGAACGGCGACCCCGGTCCCATCCGCCGCGACGAGGCGATGTTGGCGTACGTCGCCGTCACCCGCGCCCGCCTCACACTCGACAACGAAGGACTCGCCTGGATCAACGAGTACGACCAGCTGTAGGCCGCCAACTCCCGCCCACCTTTCCGTCACGCCACAGGAGCGTGACGGAAAGGTGGGCGGGAGGCTCAAGAACTGACATCACGCCAGGAAGAAATGAAATAGGGCAATCCGGCCACAACTTCCCTTCTGAACCTGTGGTGGACAGAAAAAAACTCCAGCAACACACCGAAGGATGTCCCGGACGACCATGGCGATGCTCTACGATCTTCACTGTGCCACCCTCACGAGGCAAACAGCAGCGCGGAAAGACGGCCCAGTTCAAGCCGGACCGCCCGATCCGCGCCGAAGTCGAGTTCGCACCCGGTGACGAGCCGTACCGCCCCGCGTTCGAGTGGCTGGTGCATGACATGGGCGTGTCCGGAGCTCAGGTACTCCGCGAGGCTGTGATGGAGCTCTGGCAGAAGAGGGCCGCTCAACGGGGCATGACGCCGGAGGAGGCTCAGCAGATAGCCAGCTGACGACATAAATAAGGCCCCCGAGTAGGGGGCGCGCCAACAGGGACAAAAGAAGATCACCGAGGCCCCTCGCCTCAAAACGGACGCCAATCCAGCCGAGGAAGCCTCACCCACTAGGGACCTTGCCAAGTCCCTGCGAAACCCAACCTGACGGTTGCCACGCCGTCGGGCCGGTCTCTTTTGTGCCCACACAGAGGAAGGACACGGCTGCCATGATGCCACATGGCAGCGGTGGCGGTACCCCCATGCCTGGATCCGGTGTGTCTTGGCCGGATCTACATGTCGACACCGCTACCGTACAAAATTTCGAAACCCGTCCGGCTGTTCTACGGTTCCCGCAGCTCACCGAGCGGGCGTGGTTCCGGACGGTCGGGATCATTCATGACCGCGGTATGCCGTACCGCTTGTACCGGCTGACCGAATTCCTGTCACAGTGCCGGGTCGACCGCATGACCGGCCGCGTGCTAGGCCTGTGGTTCACCGAGGAGACCGACGGCGGGATGAAGCTCGCCGAGGAGTACGCCGAGCGCCACCAGCTGCACGCCAAGGCATTTTGGGAGGATTGGGCAGGGTTGCGCACGGCAGGACTCGCGGAACGGGTCGTTGCTCCGGCGCCGGGCCGTCACGCCGTCTACGCGCTGTGCCTGCGCACGGAGTCGATCCCCCACGGCCTGCCGGAAGACCTCGCCCGCCAACTGCGCGTGTGGGCCCTGCCCGAGGAGGAGCCGGCCGAGGAGGAAGACACCCTGTACGGGCGCCTGTCGGAGGCGGTGGACCCCGCATCGTGGGCCGAGCCGGTCACCCACGAGGTAACCGAGCGCCAGGCCGCCACACTGGCCGCCATGCCACGTTGGGAGCACCCCGACGGCAGCCCGGCCGCCGAAGCGGCCTCAGAGCTCCGCAAGGCGGCCGCCAGGCTGCCCGAGGAGGAGCGCCCCCGCGAGTGGATCCGCAGCTCAGCGATCGCCAAGCCGGCCACCACCGACCGCCTCGACCAGTGGCTCGAACTCGCCGCATACACCCAACCCGAAACGTCTCCTCTATACCGAGAGGGCTCACAACTATCTGGTTTTGGTTTTAGTGCAGGTAGTAAGGGGTTTAGGCCGTCGAAGAACATCGAAGAGACAAAGACGACGCCTTCGGCGGCAGCTAGAAGAAGGGGGCTGGTTCCGTCCGGTGACCCGCTGCCCGCCGTCGCGGATCGGGTCATGCGGCGCGCGTGGGCGGCGTGGAGGCGTCAACTGGGCCGGGACAAGGTGATTTTGCCGGTCGGTGCCGGTTCGCCGTTCACCGAGCGGCACAGCGGCTCGTCCTGGGATGACCTGCACCGCACGGTGGGGATCGCCTTGCGCCGTGGCGCGACCGAGTCCGAGCTGGTCGAGCTGATCACGCACAACATCCCGGCTGACATCGGCGACGTCAGCCGCCTTGTGGGGTGGCGGTTGTGGCGCCTGATCAACGCCCGCACCGACGCACTCCCGTACCGCAAGCCCCCAGCGGTGAAGATCGCCGCCCACGTCACCACGTGGGACGAGGCCAGCCCGGCCGCCCGGATGCGGATGCGTGCTGACTCCCGCGCCGCAGAACCCGAGGTGCCAGGCACCCCGAACCCGCTCGCCGAAGCCGCCCGGGCCAAGGCCCGCGAGGAGGCTGAGCGCCGCCGTGCGCAGGCCGAGGCCGAACGCCGGGCCCGGTACGCCCGGTGGGGCATCAGCGTGCAGCCGATCCGAGAGCCTGAGCACGTCATGCAGGCCATCGCCGACGAGCTCAACCCGCCGCGTACCGGCGAGGACGCACGAGCTGCTGCCCTGGACAAGGCCCGGCGCGAGAAGCGCGAACGCAAGCAGGCCCGCACCGTCGACCCCGTCGCCGCCGCCCGGATGCGGGCCCGGCTCGAACGCCTTGGGATCCGCCCCACCAAGGACCCGGAATGAACCCGCGCGCACCCCGTGGCCCGGTAGGCTCGTTGACCACAGCACAAGCCCACCCCGACGAGAGGACAGCGGCGATGAGCGAGCACCGGGCCGATGAGCTCGTGCAGGCCCGCCGCTTCCTGCTGTCCGCCCCGGGCCCGGCCGTCACCAATGAGGTGGAGGCCCTGCGGTTGCTCGCTCAGATCGAGGGCGAGGCCGACGAGCGGCTGACCCTCGCCCTGGAGGGGACCAGCCCGGCCCCGGACGAGTTCGCCGGATACCGGCGGCGCCGCGCGTACGTGTGGGCCCGCCTCGCCCAGCTCCGCCCGGAGTTCGAGCAGACCGCGGCCGACGCGGTGCGCAGGTGGCAAGAGGCCGACGTGATCCGGGCCGCCGTCGAGGAGGCGGCCCGGTGACCACCCCGACGCGGCAGACGCTCAATGTCTTCATGCTGCCACTTCAGATGCCCGGCCCGGACGCGGTGCTCTACCGGCCCATCCGCACGACCCGCGACGTAGATGGCGAGTGTGACGGACTGGATATGGCAGCACGGTGGTGGGACCAACTTGCCCGCGACCGCACCGGCGTATGGCTGTACCGCACGGTCACCGACCCCGTGGCCGCCACCGCGCTCGCACTGCCGCAGCTGCTGCCGCCGGACCTGGCCCACAAGCTCGAACGGACCTGCGAGTTGACCGTCGCATGGGACCAGGCCGAAGCCCGCGACGACGAGCACGAGTGCACCCGGCTCAACGCCTGCCTGGACGTGCTGGCCACCGACGAGATGACGCTTGTGCGCGCCGCACTGAGTGAGGCGTACTTCCGCTGGAAGTCCGCCCGGCGGCACTCCACCGGCGCCGCCGACGGCTGGATTCCCGCACCCCGCGACCTCACCGGCCGCGCCGAGGCGTACCGCTACGGCCGACGGCCCCGCCCATGACGACCTGTCCCCCGGCCGACGCCGACCTCACGGGCACCACCGCGACGCCGCCCCGTCCGCTTGCGCTACGCGCCGGCCGCTGCCAGGTACGCGAGGCGGCGCCGGGCGGCGTTGGGGTCGCCCATGTGCACGGTGGGGTTGTGTTCCCAGGGGATGGCTCCGACCCGGTACCGGGCCAGTGCCTTGGATCCGGGCGCGAACCGAGCATGCAGCTCGATGACGTGGCGGGGAGTGCCGGCCCGTTCCATGTGGCGCACGCAGCCGCGGCGCATCGAGTGCCCGGTGTACCGCTTGAGTTTGCGGCGCAGGGCCCGGCGGCGGAGCCGCCGTTCGGTGCGGATCGCCTCGCGCTCCGCGTCGCTGTCGGCGGCGGCGAGTTCGGCGCGTTCCGCGCAGGTGCTGAGGAGTTCGCGTTCCTCTGGCCGCAGGTCGCGCACCAGGCCGGCCGCTTTGGCGCGGTCGGCGATGATGTTGCGCAAGGTGCGGTCGCCGATACCGCCGGCCCGGCGTTCGTCGGCCGGGCGGCGCCCGGCGCACTGGCCGGTGTCGCCGAGGCGGCCCCATCGGTCGATCCGTCGCAGCAGCGGCCCGGTGTGCTCCGCGCCGTGTTCGGCGAGCAGTGCCATCCAGGCCCGCCACGCGGTCACCGGGCACAGGGCCGCATCGTCTTGTGCCACCAGGCGCACGACGTCGCGCAGCTTGCCGTAGGGGTTTGTCTTGGAGCGGCGCAAGGTCAGTTCCAGGGCCGGGCGTTGGATCACCTTGCCGGTGGCCAGGTCGTAGATGTCCGCGCTCACCTCGGTGACGTCGAGGACGGACAGCGAGACCGGCTCGCTGGCGCGGCCGGCCATGTACCAGTGCAGCAGCAGCGCGACCGCGTCCCGCAGGCCCCGGGCGGTGTTCCGGTCGCAGGTGGCCACCATCGCGGCCAGGTGCTCGCGGGTGCATTCGGTGGCCTGCAGCACGTCGCCGGCGCCCGCTGGGTCGGTGGCCTCTTCGGTGGACCGGCTCGCCAGCACTCGGGCGATCAGGTCGCGTTCGTCGTCTCGGACCGGGTGTCCGTTGAGCGCGCGGACGCTGGCCACCGTGGTGACGTAACTGGTGATCGTGTCGGTGGGGTGCTGTTGGTCGGCGAGGTGGTTGGCCCAGTCCGCCAGGGTGCCGGCATTGGTGGGCACGCGGCCGTGTTCGTTGCACCAGGCCGTGAATGCCTCAGCCCGAGAGGCACGGGAACGGCGGGTGTTGGCCGGTTCCGCCAGCGCGGCCCGGCGGGCCGTTGCCTCATTGATGGTGAAGCCGCCGGGCGTGCGTACCCGCCCCGGTTCGGCCGCGGTGTAGTGGCCGGGCAGCACCAGACCTCCCGTACCCGGGCGCCGGGCGCGCTCCAGCACGCTGCCGCCGGCCCCGTGCCCGTTTTTCGTCACGGGGTCGGGTGTGACGATGGTCGGTGTTGCCGCCCGGTGATGTGCGGCCAACTGGGCCGCCATGGCTGCGAGCTGTGCGGCCACGTCCTCACCGGCCGCCGCCCGCGCGGCAAGCTGCGCGATGGTGTCGGCCAGCTCGCCGGCGGCGAGCTCCACCACGGCTCCGGTCACCGTGCGCCCTCGCGCCGCCGGTCGGCCACCGTCAGCGCGGCAGCGGCGAGACTGGCCGCGGTGACGCCGGCCGCCGAGCCGTACCAGATCCAGCCCACCGGCGCGGTGCCGTGCGGACCGATGAGGCCGATGAACGGCAGTGCCAGCGTCAGCCAGGCGGCGACCAGCGGCCGGGCGGTCCCGGCCAGGTCACTGCGCCGGGCCGTGACGAGCAGGCCCACGGCCATCACGAGCGCGGCCGGAGGCAGCCAGTCGCAGGCAATGACCTGGAACATCCCCCAGTCCACTGACACGTGGTCGAAGTTGGTCACCTCATACGATGAGCTCACTGGTCAGCGTCCTTCCTGGTCTTGGGACCGCTCGACGTCGAAGGCGCGGTTCCATCCCGCTTCGGCCACGGCGTACAGCTGTGGGTCATCGCACACGGCCTCTTGGATCTGTCGGCCGACCGTTTCCATGCGCGCGCCCAATGGCGAGGCGGCGACGTCCGGATGGGACACCGCAGTTTGCAGGCCCATCATCACGACCCAGGCGTCTTGCCGGGTCATGCCCAACGTGACCGGGCCCATGTCGGCCCAGCGGGTATACGCGTCGTGCATCAGGCGGACGGACGCCGCCTCACTCTCGCTCGCTTCGTCGGTCACCGCAACTCCCGCTTCCTCACTGGGCCCAGGAGCGCAGCGCGATCCCGGCGCCGGCGGCGCGGGCGGCGAGCTCGCGCAGGCCGGGCAGGCGCACGGTACGCACCGGGTCGCTCATCACCGTGGTGGCGCGGCAGTCGGCGCACCACCGCCAGGCCGGAACAGGCTTCGATACGTGGTGGAACGTGCGGGTACCGCACCGTTCGCACCGCACGCGCACCCGCATGCCGCCGCGGCGCATCGGCCGACGGCTCATTTCCCCATGCATGCCGCCCCTTTCGCCGGGTCCGTTCCGGTCCGTCCGCTCCTGCGCCGGTTGTGACATACCGTCACTGAACGCGCTCGCCCCACACTACCAATGATTTCCGACTCTTCCACGGTATTGGAAATTAGTGCGTGGAATTTGTCATGAACATGATTTAGATTACGTTAAGTTACGTCATTTAGTTTCGTTTAGTTAGGTTGCGTTACATCACAAGAGACGATACGATACTGGCATGACGTCGGACCCGCTGGGCCTGCAGGCCCAGCGGAGCGAACGAATGGGAGGGCGTGCGATGACGCCGGAAGAGCAAGAGATCGTGACGACGCAGTTCAACGACGACCGCAAACCACTGCACGAGTTCACCTCGGACCAGCGGCACTGGCTGTGCACCGGCATCGACCGCAACCCCGGCCAGGCCACCCCCGGATACATCGAGGCCGAAGACGCCCGCTTCGGCATCGACCGCCAGGCAGCCACCCGCGGCCCCGACCCCTTCTGACACACCACCAGCGCGGGCAGGCCCGACCCGCCCGCACAGTCGTCACCAACCCGCCTCCGACACGACCCCAGAGCGGCGGGGGCGGTAACCGCGCCCGAGACACACATCAACCAGGAGACATCGACGAGATGACCAACGCGACCATCCCGACGACGTACCAGACCCACCAGCGCCGTGCCATCGAGCTGGACGGCACCGTCCACGCGGCCCGGTACGCAGGCGACCGCGATCACTTCACGACGGCCTGCGCCGCTACCCGGTACCCGGCCCCCGCCATCGACCGCCTGGTGAACGACGTGGACGCCTGGACGGTGACCTGCCCCGCGTGCCGGACCGCCCTGGCCCTCGTCATCACCTGCCCGCTGTGCAAGACCGCCGGCGCCCAGGAGTACGGCGAGCCGATCCCCGGCACCGACGACTACGCGGACTGCGCCCGCTGCATCAACCCCGCCTGCGGCAACCGCTGGGGCCTGGACCCCGGCGCCGACGGCTCCTGCACCTCCTGCACCTCCTGCGGCGGCTCCGGCCACACCGGCCGCGGCAGCCTCCGCGACCCGAAGTGCTCCTGCGGGGAGCTGAGCAACTACTGAGAGCATGGGCCTTTCCGACGAGCTCAACCGCCGCTCGGCTGCACCCCGCCGAAGCCCGCGGCGCGTAACGACAGTGGTGAGGGGCTCGCCTCACCACCCACCCATCCACTGGATCACTGAACACCAAGGCAAGGAACGGAACATGGGCGGCGAGCGACTGAACCCGCTGATGACGGGCGTGGACCCTTACACCGCGGCCGCGTACCTGGCAGCGCCGATCCGCATCGAGCCCGCCACCGGCACGGCGACCGGCCACATTGAGCTCTCCGACCGGTCCCGCCGCGGGCCCGAGAGGCGCGAACTCGCCGCCCACCTCGCCAGCTTCTACCAGGTGCACGTCGAACGCGTCACCCGCTTCCGCCAGGTAACCATCGACGGGCCGATGGAGCTCGACCACCGTGGCCGGCTCCGCCCCACCAGCTCCACCCGCGAGCGCATCGAGCACCGCACCGGCCACGGCCGCACCGACCTGACAGTGACCGGCGCCCTCGCCGACGTAGCCCGCTTCGCCGCAGTGCTGCCCGTCGCACTCGCCGCGATCGACAAACTGTCCGCCCACTGGGCCCGCCCCTACCGGCAGTGGCTCACCGGCCCGGGCGAATGGCTCATGTGCCCCTCCGAACACGCCACCGCCGTACGCCGGTGGCGCCGCCAGTTCGCCGAGGCATTCGCCTACGCGCTCGGCACCGGCCGGGTGGCCAGCAACCGCGACTACGACCCGGCTGACCCGCACCGCCACGCCGAGGCCGCAGCCCAAGCAGCCCTGCGCGAACTCGGTTGGCTGTGGCTGGAAGAACTGGAAGGCCCCGACCAGCGCCGCACCGCCGCCATCTACACCGGATGCGCCCAACTCGACCAGGACACCCCCGCCCTCGTTTCCGTCACCGACGAGCCAGTAACGGAAACGCTCGCCACCAACCAGGACGACACGGAAACGCTCGCCACCAACCAGGACGACTCCGACGGCTGCGACCACACGACGCTCACGCCGGCCGCCACCGAAACCGTCACCGAGCAGCCCGTGACAAAAACCGCGGCCGCCGTCGACCCGGAGGCCGAGCGCGCCGCCCAGTGGGCCGCAACCTCCGGCGCTCTGCCGATGGATGGCCCCGGCATCATCGGACCCGGCACCCACGTGACCTACCGAGAAGGCCGCGGCCCCGGCATGCGCTCCAAGCACGGCACACACGGCATGGTCGTGTCCATCGGCCGCAAGGCCGTCGCGTGGCGCCCGTACGGCAGCACCCGCACCCTGCGCACCCCGCTGGACGACATGCGCGTCTACCTCCCGCCGACCAGTACGACCCCACCGGCCACCGGCCGCGCCGCGTACTGGCGCACCTGGAGCCTCGCCGACCACCTCGCCTACGCCCACCGTCCCACCGCGCCCACGGCCGCTCAAGAGCCCGTGCAGGCCCTCGCCGGGCCGTTGCAACTCTCGCTGTGGCCCGCCGAGGTGGCACCCCACGCCGAACGCCGCCCGACCGTGCGGCCAGTGACCGTCACAGCGGAGCCGGTGACGCAAACCCCCGGCGACCTCGCCCAGGTCGTGCCCCTACGACAGCCCGCCGCCGGCCCGGTGGTGGTCATCCCCTGCAGCGCGGGCAAACTCGACCGCCCGGCACCCGCCGGCGAGCTCTACACCGGCAGCCTGCACACCATGTGCCGCAAGGCCGCCGACGCGCTCACCGCGACCGGCGGAACCACCCTCGTGCTCAGCGCCCGCTACGGCCTAGTGACGTTCAACCAGGTCATCGCCCCCTACGAGCTGCGCATCGGCGAGCCCGGGTCGGTCACCGTCGCCGAGCTGCACGAGCAGGCCGCCCGGCTGCACCTCGCCGACGCCACCGACGTGACCGTGCTGGCCGGCGCCGCCTACGCCGCCGCCGTGCGGGCCGTATGGCCCACTGTCGCCCTGCCGCTCGCCGGCAGCCGCGGAATCGGCGAGATGCGCCACCGCCTCGCCACCCTCGCCCGGACCACCCAGGCCCCCGCCGCGTAACCGGCACGGCATGATGCTCCGTTGACAACTACAACTGACCTGATCAGAAGCGAGAGACCGTGACCGACCAGACGTCCAGCATCGCCCCGGACCTCACCGGCCCGAAGCCGAAGCGGTGCCGCTTTCCCGGGTGCACCAGGCCGCCAGTGGCGCCCACCGGCCCCGGCCGTCCCCCGGAGTACTGCGACGACCCCAAGCACGACAAGATCACCAGGTTCCGGGAGGAGCAGCGGCAGAAGCGTGAGAAGGCCGCTGCAGCGGGTCGCCGCATCGAGGAGGACCCCGCCCGCCCGGTGGACTACTCCGCCACGCGCACCCGCGACTTGCTGCCTGCGGTAGTGCAGGCCATCACCACCCAACAGCAGTACCTCGCCGAAGTGCTGGAACAACTTGAGACGCTGAGCGACCCGGGCGCCGTGGCAACCGAGGTGGAGACCATCCGGGTAGAGGCCGCAGAGCAGGTGGCCAAGGCCGAGGCCGCCCGGCTCACCGCCGAGCGCGAGAAGGAGACCGCGGTCAAGGACGCCGAGGAGGCAGCCGCCATCGCCGAAGAACGCGACAAAGACGCCACCGCCGCCGAAGAACGTGCCGCGGCCGCCGCGCGCCAGGCGGAGGAAGCCAAGGCCGCCGCACAGCAGGCGATCGAGGAGGTGAAGCGCGAGGCGACCAAGCAAGCCGAGCGCATCGAGGCGGAGAAGGCCGCCGAGATCAAGCGCATCCAGGCCGCCGCCGACCAGCGTGTGACGGACGTGGAAGAGGCAGCCGCAGCCACCGCGCGCCAGGCGGAGGAAGCCAGGACTGCCGCACAGCAGGCGATCGAGCAGGCCCAGGCCGAACGCAACCGCGCCCGCGACGAGGCGGTACGGGCGAAGGCCGAAGCCAAAGCCGCCGACAAGGAGCGGCAGCGCCTCGCCGACGAGCTCGCCGCAGAACGCCAAGCATGGCGCCAAGAGCGCGAGACGATGCGCAAGGAGTTCGCTGACGAGCTCGCCGCCGAGCGCAAGGCGTGGCGCCAAGAGCGCACAGCGATGCGGACTGAGTACACCACCCAGCTCGCCGCAGAGCGCGAGGAGTTCCGGCGCGAGCTCGCCGCCCTCACCCAGCAGCCCACCGCCGCCGACCAGGACGAGCAGCAGTCAGCACCGGAGCCCACCGGCCGCCGCACCGCGCGGCGGGCCACCAAGTGACCCCTGCCCTATCCATCCTGCGAGCCGAGGAGGCGACGCGTGCACGCAGCTGACGTGATCAGCGGGGCCCTGTTGGGAGGCGGCGCGGTCGCCCTCGCCCGCGCGGCATGGCTGGCCACCGCCGGCGCCCCGCCGCCGAGCTCCGGCCGGCCCAACCGCACCGCGCTGTGGGGCACCAGTGGACTGATCGCCGTCGGCTGCGGAGTGTACGTGCGCGAGGTATGGGCCGGCCCGCCGCCCCTGCACCCTGCCGGCACCACCGCTGGCGACCCATGGTGGCAAGTAGCCGCCGTCAGCGCCGCCGTGCTCGCCGCAGCCGCCGCCGCAGGCGTGGCCGTGCTCGCCGCCCGCACCGCAGCAGCCGTGCGCCGTCGCCGTCGCCGCTACCGACGATCTATCGGCGACGGGGACTTGAGCGCGCTCACCACCCGGCACGACGCGATACGCGAACAGTACGGCGCACTGCTCGCCGCCGAGCCGTACCGACTCGACCAGCTCGCGGCCGCACTCGCCCGCGCTGCCGACCTACAGCCCAAGGCGGCCGCCAGCTACACCCACCGATCCGAGTACGCCCGGGCCGTCGGCGAAGCGGAGGCCGCATGGCAGCCGCTCGCCGCAGCCGCCCGCCGCCAGGGCCTCGCCCTACCGGACGCCGACCAGCTCGACAGCTGAAACTCGGCACCGCCGTTGTCCGCCACGGAAGCACACAACCGGAGGGGAACCATGCTCAACCGATACGCGGGCACGTGCCGTTGCGGCACGTACGTCTACCCCGGAAAAGGGGCGTACGTGGCCGGGAAGGTGACGTGCTCCGAGCACGCGCCCGCCGGGGCAATGGTCCCGCCCGACCCGTCACCGCCGCCCGCCGGCATGCACGAGGTGGAGATGCACATCACCGGAGACCTGCACGGGTGCGACGCCGCATTGGAAACGCTGCGACTGTCCCCGCTCACCAACGTGATGACCGCACAGCGCGCCACTCCCGAGCCCGGCCGCGTCGAGGTCACCGCCCGCGTGCGGTTCTACGGCGAACGGTGGCAGGCCGAAGAAGACTGGGAGGCCCGCCCGTGACCACCACCCCGGACCTCGCCGAACTCCGGCGCACACGCGCACGACAGGCCCCGATCGAGCAATGGGCCCGCGACGTACTCGCCGACCCCGGCACCGTCGCCCTGGACCTAGAGACCACCGGACTGGGCCGCGCGTACGTGGTCGAGGCCGCCGTTGTCCGCATGGACGGCACCGCCATGCTGGACACCCTCGTCAACCCGCGGCACCCGATCTCACCGGATGCGACCAAGGTGCACGGTCTCACCGAGGACCACGTGAGGCACGCGCCCACATGGCCGGAGATCCTGCCCGAGCTCACCCGGATCTTGGCAGACCGCCGCATCGTCATCTACCACGCCGCTTTTGACCGGCGGATCCTGCGCAACGAGATGGACCGATACCACCGTACCCAAGACCCGAGCACCGCAGTGCCCACCGACCAGTGGCACCCGCTCGCCGGGCAGTGGGTCGAGAAGCTGCACACCGAGTGCGCGATGAAGAAGCACGCCGAGTGGGTCGGCCAGTGGTCGACCCAGCACGACCACTGGCGGTACTGGCCTCTGCCCGGCGACCACCGCGCCGCCGGAGACTGCCGTGCCCTCATACGCCGGCTGCGCGACATCGCCGGGCACCAGCCCGGCGAAGACGAGTAACCACCGCAGCCCAGCCCCCAGAATCCAGCCACACCTGCGGGAACCTAACGGGCGCCCGTTAGGTTCCCGCAGGTGTGTGTTATGCGCGAGGTGTGTCCGTCTCGGTAGGACCGAGATCGCTGATGGCGCGCAGTGCGGTTGCATACCGCTCGTTCTCAATGCGGCTGCGCCGCCACTGCCACAGGGCATGCGCCACGCCGAGGACAGCCGAGGCGCCGACTACTGCTTCGCCCAGCTGGGTCAGCTGCCGGTTGCGTTGCTGCTCCGTCAGCGCCTCGAAGGCAGCCTGATGGTAGACCAGCTCCCACCACAGATACCCCATCACAGCGGTCACGGCGAAGACCGAGGCCAGCACGAGCCACAACCACAGTATCGCCTCAACCGACCACAACGGCCGCCGTACCGGAAGTCCGAGCGCTCTGTGTGCCGCGCGAGCCAGGGCACGCTCCCGCCGCTGTACCACGTAGCTCGCGCCGCCGACGGGCAGGCAGGACAGACTCAGCAGGGAGCCGGTGTTCGTCAGCAATGCTCCTGTGCTGGGCAGCATGATGTTCAGGAAGTCGATCACTAGCCCGAGGAAGAACAACACCAGCGCGAGACCGCGCAGCCGGTTGGACCACGGAAAGGTCACGGCCCTTGAACCAGTCCTGCCCGGCGCGCCACGCGCCAGCGCACAGCACAGCGAACAAGAACACGGCGAAGACGATGGCCGCGAGCGGCACGGTATTCCCCTCCCTTACTCGCCGCTCTGTGCGGCGAGCCAGTCCATCAGTTGCTCAGGTGTGAAGAACTCCCCTTGGTCATCATGGGGTTCGCTGACCAGTCGACGTCCGGCGGGAGGCACACCACGCCTCCCTGCCCAGGCCCGGGCAGCGACCCTAGGCGGCATCTCGCCGTCCGGGATCAGCGTTCCGGTGTTCGCGTACGGGTCGCCCGCCGCCCGCGCGGCGGTCACCACGGCGCCGAGAGCGGCCGGCTCCTGGACGCCCTCGCTGATGGCCTCCAGGAGCGCATCGCGAATCACACGTGCAGCTCCTCCGGCCCCGCGGCGGTCCGCCTTGCCGACCCGGCCCGGGTAGGTCAACCGGTCCCGGTGCCAGGCGTCATCGACGTTGTCGACCTGTTCACCGAGCCGCAGACAGTTCGGGCGGCAACACAGACTGAGATCGCATTCGTGCCGGACGACGAACCCAGGCGGGATCGGTCCGTGATGGGCACCCCACATCCATCGCGATGGGCGTACCACCACATCGTCACCCGACGCCGCCTCTCGGACCCAAAAGCGCCCGTAGCCGTCATCGCTGAGTGCCCCGCAGTAAATCCAGTCCCGATCGGTGACAACGATCTTCGACCGTATGCGGGCCCACTCCCCCAGGTCCGCCCGCGGGGGAATGTCGACCGGTGGGCGGACCACCTCCGGAACGGTAGGCACAGCCGGCGGTCAGACGGACGCCGCCGCAGCAGCGGCCGCACCCTGTTCGGGAATCGCGGACGCCGCCGAGTCGACCCGCTCGCTCGACTCACCCGAGGAGGCCGCCGCTTTGTCGTCGCTGCGTTTGTCGTTGCCGTCTGCCCGGTCGCCGACCGCGTCGCCCGTGCTGCCGACCTCTTCCACGAACTTGAGGTATGCGGCCACGTCCCGCGGCTCCAGGTCGAGGAGGATAGCGGCGCGTTCCTTGCCAACCAGCTCGACCACCGAGGCGACCGCCCGGGCCGCCGCGACGCGCGCCGCGTATTCGTCGTCCAGTGCCTTGAACGCCGCGTCGGCCGCCTCGCGCTCGCGCTTGTGCTGCTCACGCAGCGCGGCCCGTCGTTCCTGAATCTTGTTGTTGCGTGCAGATGCCATGCCCGCAGTGTAGGAGACGACCCCCGGCACGTGGCACCACCTTGCCCGCCGGATTCCTAACGGCTCCCTCCCGGCACACGCGGCCGGCCGATGGCCGCCCGCGTGTGCCGCTCACTGTAGCGCTGTGGCGGGCCGGTTGGGGTGACCGGCCGGGGATGGCGGCGTTCGCCGCCCTACGGGCCGCCCAAGGGCGTCCCGAGGCTCACGCAAGCGTGAGCCAGTCGAGCACAGCTCGACAGACGAGCTCATCCAGCGAAGCATGGATGAGCAGGCATCAGCAGAGCTGATGCCAAAGGCAAGGACAGCTGATAGCTCAGCTCAGCGAAAAGCATGCTGAGCTGAGCTATCAGCTCAAAAACAACAGCACACCTCTTGCTACCCGGAACGATCATGAAAAACAAGGGTACGATCTGCGGGTGATTCTCGCCCCGAACAGCCGCGCGAGTGCCTCTGTGCGCCCGCAGGCCGGGGCGGTGAATGCCGCATGATCACACTGCATGCGATCTCCGCGGGCAGCGGCATCGACTACCTCATGCGCACCGTCGCCAGCGGCGACAAAGAGATCAAAACCAAGGACCTCAACGCCTACTGGTCATCCGGCGGTGACACCCCCGGCGAGTGGATCGGCCGCCAGGCCGCCGCGCTCGGACTGTCCGGCCAGGTCACCCAGGAAGCCGCCGATGCGATCTTTAAAGACGGCATCGACCCAGCCACCGGCAAGCCGCTGGGCATGCGGTGGAAGCAGTACCCCAGTGCGGATGAGCGGTATGAGGCCATGTTGGCGCGCGAGCCGCATGCCACCGAGGCCCGCAAGATCGAGCTCCGCAAGAAGGCTGACAAGTTGGGCCAGCAGACCGCCCGTGCCGGATGGGAGAGCGTCTTTTCCCCCGTCAAGTCGTGGTCGATCCTGTGGGGTGTCAGCAATGACGAGATGCGGGCCCGCCTGGAAGAGGCCGAGAAAGCCGCGTTCGAGAAGGTGTGGACCCGCATCGAGCGCGAGGCCGCATGGACCCGCAACGGGCCCCGCGGTGGACAGGTCCAGGTCGAGGCTGAGGGGCTGATGGCAGCCGCGTTCATCCACCGGTCCAGCCGTGCAGGTGACCCCGACTTTCACCGGCACGTCGCCATCAGCACCAAGGTGCAGGACAAAGAGGGCCGGTGGCTCGCCCTGGATGCCCGCCCACTGCACCGCATCACCGTGGCACTCAGCGAGATGTACACCACCGAGCTTGAGCGCGAGATGTGGCAGCGGTTCGGCATCCTCGCCGCCCCGCGCGAGGACAGCATCCGGCCTGACAAGCGCCCGATTCGCGAATTCCTCAGCGTGTCCGCCCCGGTGGTCTCCCTGTTCTCCCAGCGCCGCCGACAGACCGAGCGCGAGCTCAAGCGCATGGTGACCGACTTCCGCGAGCGCGAGGGACGCGAGCCATCCCGGGCCGAACAATACGAACTCGCCCAAGCCGCCGCGCTCACCGCCCGCCCAGACAAGCGCCCCAAGAACGTGGGTGCCGAGCGCCGCCAGTGGCGCCGCCGCGCATGGCAGGCCGGCGTGCGCTTTCCCGGGCAGTGGGTCAAGCAGGCCCAGACCGCCAGCCGTACTGCACTCGCCGAACGCCCGGAAGTGCCGCCGCTTCAGGACGTGGCCGCCGCCGTACTGGCCACACTGGAGAGCGAACGCGAGACCTGGACCCGCTCCAACGCCGAGGCAGAGACCTACCGTCAGCTCACCGCAGCCGGATGGCACCTCGCGGCCGGCGACCGGTTCGATGTCCTCGTTGCCCAGGTCACCGACCACGTGCTGAGCCCGGAAAAGTGCGAACTCCAAAGCCCGCCGGAAGTGCTCACCATCCCCTCGCGCTACCTGCGCCAGGACGGATCGCCCATCTTTGTACAGGTCGGCAGCGCCCGCTACACCTCCCACCGCATCAAGGGATGGGAGGCCGATTTGGTCGAGGCCGCCACCCGCCCGGCCCCCGTACGGCTGCTCACGCCCGAGCAGATCGACGCCGCGCTAGCCGCCGGAGACGCCGAACGCGGCTTCATCCCGACCGACGAACAGCGGGCCGTCGTCCACGGCGTGTTCACCCGCGACGTGCGCGCAACGGCCATCATCGGCCCGGCAGGCACCGGCAAGACCACGATCATGCGTCTGGTCAAGGAGGTGACCGACGCCCACGGCATCGAGGTGTTGGGGCTCGCCGGCGGTCAGCTCCAGGCCGACCAGCTCGCCGAAGCTGCAGGCATCAGGGCCGAGAACATCGCCCGATGGCGGACCATGTCCGAGCAGTACGGCCGCGGGCAAGCACGGTGGACCCTGCGCCCGGACACCATCGTGATCGTGGACGAGGCCGGGCAGGCATCCACCCCCGACCTGCACGCCATCCTCACCCAGGTGGAGGGCGCCGGCGGCCGACTGCTGCCCGTCGGCGACCCGCGGCAGCTCGGTTCCCCCGGAGTCGGCGGCGCCCTTGCACTGCTGGAGTCCGACAGCGAGGCCCTGCACCTGTCCGAGGTAAGGCGGTTCCGCTCCGCCGACGGCGACCTACGACAGTGGGAGATCGACGCCGCAAACGCGCTCGCCCGAGGCGACGCCGAAGCATCCTGGGAGGCGTACAACTCCCGCGGCCGCATCCACGTGGGCACGCTCGATGAGATGCTGAACGCCGCCTACGAGGCATGGCAGCGCGACACTGCCGACGGCTTGACCAGCATTCTGATCGCCCCGACGAACGCGATCGCCGCCCAACTCTCCGACCGCGCGAGGGACGACCGCATCGCCGCCGGCATCGTGGACGACACCCGCACCGTCACCCTCGCCGACGGCAACAAGGCCGGCGCCGGAGACCAGATCGTCACCCGCGCCAACAACCGAGACATCCGGTGCGAGAACAACACCCGCCTGTGGGTCCGCAACGGCGACATCTGGACCGTGCGCGACGTGCGCCGCGACGGCTCCCTATTGGTTGAGCACGCCGCCACCGGCGGCCACGCCATTCTCCCCGCCGACTACGTCACGAACGGTGGCGTCGAACTCGGCTACGCCATCACCAAAGACCGCGCGCAAGGGGTCACGGTGCAGACCGGGCACGGCCTTCTTGTGCCCGGCATGGACGCCAACAGCGCCTATCCCACGCTCACCCGCGGCACCTACACCAACCACGCCTACCTGTCGAACGAGTCCCAGACCATCGACCTGGAGACCGGCGAACCGGGCCGTGCGCTCACCGGCCGACAGGCGTGGGCCGGCATCGTCGCCCGCGACGGCACCCAGCTTTCCGCCACCGCCACCCAGCGGAAACTGTGGGACGAGGCCGACGCCATCCGCACCCACGCGCACCGGTTGCGGTACGTCCTGGACGAGCTCGCCAGCGTCGCCTGCCGCGATGCCCTCGCCGAACTCATCGGCGCCAAGCTCGCAGACGCCCTGTACACTTCGCCCGCGTGGCCCGCCCTGCGGGCTCAGCTCACCCGGCTCGCGGACGACGGATACGACACCGACCGCCTCGCAGTCGCCGCCGACGCGATGCGCGACTGGACAGCCGTACGCGACTACGCGGCCATCCTTCATTCCCGCATCCGAGTTCTGGTCGACAGTGACGGCGACAGTTTCCAGCTCGCCGAGGACGCCGACCGTCCAGCCAGTGCACCGACCTACATCACTGACCCGGTCGCCACCGGAAGCGACGTACTCAAGGCCATGGGCCTGTCCCTCCCGGAGACCCAGGCCGACGAGACAGATGACCGGTTCGCGTTCGCACACACCCTTGCCCGCGCGACCCGCGAGCGCGCCGACCGCCTCGCAGGCCAGGCCCAAGACGACGCAAGGGCCGGCCACGGGTGGGCAGCTGCCTACGGCCCAGAGCCCGAAACGCTCGCCGATGCGGTTGCCTGGCGCGACCGGATCGCCGCCGCAGCCGCGTTCCGCGACCTCGCCGACTACACCGGAGCCGACCCCACCGGCCCCGCACCGACCGAGGACGAACCCGAATTGCGCGGACTGTGGCGAGCCGCCCAACAACTCCCGGACGACGCCACCGCCTACACAAACGCCCTCGCACTGGTTGCCTCCGGCGCCACCTGGCTGGACGCCGTCGGCACCCCACCACCCCCCGGTGACCCGGCACGGCCCGCGTGGGTCCGCGCAGTCGCCGCCGTCGCCGACTACCGCAGGTTGTGGGAGTACGGGCACGAGACCGCCGCCATCGGCGACCGCCCCACCGAGCCGGTGCAGCGCGCCGACTACGACAACACTAAGCGCGCATTGGACGCGCACCGATGGGTGCGCCAACACCCCAAACTTGCCGACGCGGACGCCGACACTCTCGCCGTGCTCATCGCCCGCGGGCACGTCGGCGAGGCCATCGCCGAGCAGGCCGCCGCCGCCATCGCCGCCCACGACGCCGCCATTCGCGCCCAAGTGGCCGCCGAGCAGGCCGCCGAAGACGCCGCCAACCGAGTTGCCGCCGCACGCGAGCAAGCCGCCGCCGAACAGGCCGCCGGCCAGGCCCAGGCCGCGGCCGAGCTCACCGCAGCAGCCGAACGCGCCCGCATCGAAGCCCAGCAGGCCCGCACCCAGGTCGAAGCGACACGGGCCGAGGTGGAGGCCACCGCCCCCGCCGCGCTCGCCGCCCGCGAGGACATGCGCCGCGCCGAGGACGCCCGCCGCATCCTCGCCCACCGCACCCTCAACCCTGAACCGGACGCCCCAAACGACGGTCCGGAGCAAGGTCCCCGCGCGTGGGAACAGCGCCCGCACGGCGACCTCACCGACCGCGAGTTGGTCACCGCCGCAGGCCGCGCCGTCGCCGCCGCCGTCGAGATCGAGAAGGCCGCCGAGGCCCAAAGCGCCGCCCAGGCCGCCGAGGTGGCCGCTGAGCTGCGCGATCACGCCGCCGAACTGCGGACTGAGTCCCGCACCCGCGCGGTGATGGAACCCGAGCAGCGCGAGGCCGAGACCCGCGAACGTGCCACCCACCGCAACCGCACCGCCGCGCGGCTGGACCGCTTGTACGCCGACCGCACCGGCCCCGAGGCCCTGCACGCCGCCCGCGGCCGCAGCAAGCACACCACACCGGACGCCCCAGAGACGACCGGCCGTCACCGCACCAGCGACGCACAGCAGCAGGCCAAACCCACGGCCGATGCTCCCGCACGCCAGCGCAAGCGCACCGAGACCCCGCAGCCGGCGAAGCCGCCGCGCAACCGCACCGCCGCGCGGTTGGACCGCCTGTACGCCGACCGCACCGGGCCGGATGCCCTGCGCGAGGACCGGCGCCGCAGCCAACCGGCGCCGCAGAACCGGCCTACCCCCGAGAGCAAGCCCACCGCGTCGACCCCGGAGCACAAACCGGCACCGAAGAAGCGCCGCAGTGTGGCCAAGCGTCTGGACGAGCTGTACGAGCGCGACGCACGCGGCTCCAAGGACGACCCGAAGGCCCCGGGCAAGGACCGCCGGCGCCGCCAGCCGCCGCCGCGCCGCCCCGGCGGACCGAGCATCTAACCCGCGCCAGAGAGGACCGCCGACGGTGTTCTACAACCCGCCGCACCGCACCAAATCAGCCCCCCAGTTGGGAGCGGTGGGCCCAGGCCGGGCCGTTTGGCCCCTGGGCCACCGATGAGGACCAGGCCGAGGCCGAGCACGACCGCGAGGAGAACACCGCCGCATAGCCGGTGACCCCCGCCACCATGTGGAAGACGGCGAAGGCCAACCGGCCCGCCGAGTACCCGACAACCCGCAAGGAGAATCCACCGTATGACCACCGACCCGCGCGGACGCCGCGACGGACGCGAGCCCCTGGCGTCCGCCGAGCAGCTGAACCAGGCGATTTCCGCACTCGGCATCGACGGGGGAGACGGGCCGCCGATGCCTCGCGCGAAAGCCCTTGGCGTGCTGCTGTTCTGCGTCGAGATGCTGTGCATGTTCGACGGTGACCGACTCGACGCCGCCGAAATCCGCGCCGGCTACCTCAACATGGCGCTGATGGCCGGCATGGTGATCAGCGACGAGCAGATGCCCGCCGGCACCGTCTTCCCCGCCTGCGAAGTCACCGCGGAACTCTACGACGAGGTCTCGTTCGTCTTCGGCCGCATGATCGAACACCGGCTCACCTCCACCCTGCTCGACCTCGAAGAGATGGCACCACCAGCCGAGCCTGGCGTGATCAGCATCGGTCAGCCACTGGTGTCGTGGCTGCGCGCCGTCTGCGCCATCGCCCCGCTCGTCAACGCCGGTGAAGCCCCCCGCACCGACATCCTGAAGGCCGCGAAGACCGCGAAGAAACACGCCGCAGAGGCCCGGCAGCACCTCGCCCACCTGATCAAGGCCGCCTCGGGCTGAACGTGACGTTCAGCGTGCTCGCCGAGGCGGAGGCACGGCCAAAGAGCATCACGCACCCGCGCCAAGCGGGGCGGCCGACAACGACAAACTAAGCTAACTGAGTTCTGGGGAAGGAGACAGCTGTGAACGAGCGCTCCATCGCACGCGGTGTCGAGAAGGGGATCCGTAGGGCTCAGCGCCAGCGCGAGCGGCCATCCTTGAGGCAGTACAAGGGTTGGCGGTTCCCCCTGGCATTGATCCTGCGGTACCCGAAGGTGACCGGCGGTCTCGGCATCGTGTTCCTGGTTGTGCTGGCCAAGTACGGGAAGTCGTGACAGCACCGGCCGCTTCGGGGGGCATACGACGCGCCGCCCGACGAGGAGGACAACGGGCCGGATAGCCGTGTGGCCACCACCCCCAAAGGCGGGGATAGTGGCCACACAAAGAAGAGACAGGTTCAGCGGCGGGCCATGATCGTGGTCTGCACGGCTTTGAGCGCGTATTCACTCGGTCGCGTGTGCGCGCCCCGCCGGCAGTCCCGGCCGGCGTCGCCCAACGCAGTGATCATGCGTCGGTAGAAGTCTTCCAAATCGCTGTGCCAGCGGCCCGCGTAGCCGGGAGTCGGCGGGTTGTAGGCATCCAGGCGGCCGAAGGCGATGGCCGCCAGGTCACAGGCCAGGCCCTGATGCTGCTGCCAGCACGCCGGGATGATCTGCTCTTCCTGCCATCCGTAGGAGTAGTTGAGCCACATCACCACGTCATCCAGCCAGCCGAACACCGCGTCGGCGAACTCACTGTCGCCCAATGCGGGAAGGTTCCACGGCCGAGTGACGTTCTCCTCGGTCACCTCGCCGGTGGCCAGGTCAACCCGCTCACCATCCGCGCCCTCTTCTTCATCCTCTTCCGCTTCCTCCGCCTCGATCAGCGCGAGCTGCTTTGCGACCAGCTCGGGCAGCTCGGGCCACGGCCAGATATCACGGTCACTCATCAGCTTTCATCCTTCGTCATATCCATCCCGTTCGCGCCGTTCACAGACCGCCAGGCGGCCGCGTTCTGCTCCAAGAACCGCCGACGCTCGGCTGTCGCTCGGGCCCGCGCCGCGTCCGCCATGTCCCGTACCTGCTGGATCTCATCCTCGATCTGCGACCAATCCTCACCCTCGGACAACTTGGGCAGTCGGGTCAGAACCGGGGGCAGGTTGCCCGCCAGCAACAAAGCTTCACCCTTGTCCGTGTCGAGCTGTGCAATCTCATGCGCCCGTAGAACCGGTTGCCACTCCTCAGTCACTGACCGGGAGGGGCCGCTGTTGCGCTGCCCGGACGAGGCCGTCGTACGGAAGACCCGGACTTCACCGCACCGCTTCGACAATTTGGCCAACCAGTCTTGATCCCCGACGCCGCCGAAGACCAACGTGTTGTTCGTGAACGAGGCGAGTTCATCCGCAGCCGCCTTGCCGAACCGTGCCTCTGCGGACGCCCAGCCCTGGACGAGGTACACCACCAGCAGGCCACGACCGCGGCCATCCGCCACGCGCTGACGCAGGCTCGGCAACGGCGAAATGTTCGGCGCCTCATCCAGCGCCGCGAGGACGGGCGGATCCAGCCGCCGCGCCGGCTTGGTGTACGCGAGCCGTTCGGCCCGGTCGAGGATGTCCTCAGTCATGGCCGTGATCAACGGTGAGACGGACGAGTACGGCGAATCCTTGCCCAGCAGGTAGATGGTGCCGCGCGCATCCAACAGGCTCTCGATATCGGTAACGCGGTCCGGTTTGACGTCGATGGCGTCAACCACGGCCTCGTGTTTGAAGCACGCGAGCGCGCGTCGGAGTGTCGATTTGGTGTTTCCCACGGTCCGCTCATCACCGGTGATGGCCGTCATCAGCATGTCGGCCCAGCCGGGTCCGGCGCCCGGATGGTGGTCGAGAATCGCCCGGGGTGCAGGGTCGTCGAACCGGCTCGCCCACCGCAGCACCCAGCGGAACGGTGCCCCATCCAGCGCTGCCGCGTGCAGCAGACAGGCCAGCAGGTCGCCCGCCTGGCCGCGGTAAAACGAAGCTCCCTCATCGCCGCTGCGGTGCTGACCGCCGCTGGCACCCGAGACGAACGCCGCCGCTCGCAGGTCCGCAATCTGTGTGTCTTCCGCCCCGTACACCGGATTCCACCGCAGCGGCTCCACTCCGGGGCAGACCCCTTGCGGGTCGATGGAGACCACCGGACCGCGGCGGACGCGGGCCCCATAGGTCCACTCAACCGTGTCCGGTTTCGTCGACGTGGCCAGCACCCCGCCGGGAAAATCCCGGATGACACGGGCCATGAACCGGAACGTCTTCCCCGAGCCCATCGGGCCGATTACCCGCAGAGCCTGGTCATAGGGCGAGTACAGCGGCAGGTCCATGGTCGGCCGCAGCGGATGCCCCAGGTAGTACCCGAACTCCTCCGGCTGCAGCTCGACGCCGCCCGCAGAGATGGTGTCAACGGCCACGACTCAGCAGCCCCTTTCGCGGTACTTCGGTGATCCGCGGTTGCGGAAGGCCCGGCCGCACCTGGTCGCCCTTGCGCCGGACCGCCTCCGCCGACAGGCGCTCGCGCAGCTGCCGAGGCGAGGCGAACCCGCCGGCCGGGTCGTCGGCAGGCCGCGACCCGGCCCGCGGAGCCTTGGCGAACGTGCCGCGTACGTACCCGGCGATGCACGCGCCGAGCACCGCGAGCAGGAACAACCCGATACCCGAGATCATGACTCCTCCAAGACAAGCCGCCGGCCCGTCATCGCCTCGTCCGTATCGGTCATCCAGGTCTCCAGACGCGTGCGGATATGCCGCACCCGCCGCGGAGCCTCCTTGCCGATCTTGAGAATATGGCAGCCCTTATCCAGCGCCCCGAGAGTGTCGAACAGCGTCGCCGGGAGCCGGAATTGGGTGACCGCCTCCGTTGCGTCCTCCGCCCGCGACTGCTGGTAGATATGGATGATGTCCGCCTCACGGATCAGCGACATAGCGTCCGAGTCCTTCGGCACGTCCGAGATGTGATGGAAGACCGTGACGAAGGACAGGCCGATACCGCGGCCCCGCTTCGCGAGCGAGCGCAAGATGGTGGCCACCGAAGTGGTTCCCGGCGACTGCAGCCGAGTGGTGTGGTAGCCCTCTTCCAAGATGATGATCCGGCGGCCGGGCCGGTGAGCCCACACCGCTGTCAAGAACGACGAGACGAGCGCCATCACCAGCGCGAGCGCCGGCGAGTCCTCCGGCAGCGCCGAGGTGTCGAACACCAGCAGCGGGGCATCCAGGTCCAAATCCGCGCTGGTCTCCCGGTCGATCAGCCCCGACAGGTCACCGTCAATGAACCGCTCCAGGTCCATCGCCAGCTCAAGGCCCCACTCAATGACGCGGTCAGTGGTGACGATCCCGCGCCGCGACAGGTGCGGGCGGGGCACCGCGGACTCCTTCGGGTCGTACAGTGCGTCCACCACATCGTGCAGCGTCGCAACCCGGCTCTCGTCTCGGGCCCGCTCCAGCGCGGCTCGGTGCGCGACCCGCAGCGCGTAGTGCTCCGTGCTGGACAGCCGGCCGTGCGCGTGCTCAGCCACCATCAGCAACAGCCGGTCCTGACCGACGCGTTCATCGCCGGATTCGTCCAGCGAGGTGGCGGAGATGCGCGGATCCAACAAGTTGATCGTGGTCCCGCCCGCGCGGGCGAACCGCACAACGGGCACCTCGCACAGCTCCGCCGCGCGCAGGTATTCGCCGCTCCCTTGCTGGTCTTTGCGGTCGAAAACCGCCACCTGACGCCCCAGCGCTACGGGCCGGACGCAGTATTGCGTCTTGACCAGCGACGACTTACCCGAGGAGATGTCGCCGAGGACCACAACGTTCGGGCTCGTGATTCGATTCTGCTCATACAGCTCATGCGGGTCGGTCGACACCGGTTGTCCAGTGTCCATATCAATGCCGGTGATCGGACCTGCAAGCGGCGGGTGCGTGCTCACGATCGCCGGATTCAACGCCCCGGCCTGCCGCGTCGAGGTGAAAATCGTCTCTTCGTCAGCCTCATACGCACCGAACCGGCCCCGCTGCACCTGCGGTGTAGCAGGCCACTCGGACGCCGGGTCCTCGTGGTGTTCGGCCGCTTCCTTCGCTAGCTCCGACCCGTCCGGCAACGGCGCGACCAGCTCAGCCGCCCGCCGCTGCGAGCGCCCCCACCGCCGCCGCTGCGTTCCCTCGCCCTCGCTCTGTGCCGGAATCGACGCCGTCTCGGGGCCGGTCCTCACCGGGCCTTCACCGCTCATGCCTTGACTCCCCGTGCCATCGGAAGCGCCGTGACCAGCGCCTTGTGGTGCTTGTAGTCCTGCCAGTCCAACCGGGTGATCCCGCCATCCTCCGCCGCCGAAGTCACGCGCCGACGGGCCGCATCCAGCAATTCCGGATCATCCGGAACGGAGACCATCACCCGCACAGACGGATACACACCGGCCACCACCGGCCGCAGCAGGTCATACAGGGTCCGCCGCGACGCCGACATCGACGCCTCCGTCTCCCCCGTCGACACCTGCCCCTTCTTGCGCTGCCCGCGCTGTGTGGCCACGTCGTACGTCAGCCCGATACGGGCGATATCCCGTGCCCGAGCCTTCGGGACGAGCCGGAACTGCGAGACCACGGTGCGGATGGTGGCCGGGTTGACCCGCGTCACCAGGTGCTCCATGAACCGCGCGTTCACCGCCTGCGCCGGCCAGGCATCCCGCGGCACGTGCGCAACCGCGTGGTACCAGTCCCGAGCCGCCCCCTCGATCCGGACGAACTTCGGCTCCGCGTACCGCACGCCGAAGCGGTCCGTAGCGCGGTGATAGCCCCATCCGTCGGCCACCGTACCGATCCCCTCCAGGGCGTCCATGTCCATATCCGGGTCATGCAGGTGCCTGATCAGCGCACCGAGCCGACGCGGGCCGAGCACCGCCCGCAACCGATACCCGGAAGCGGAGACCCGGCGCACGACCTCGCCGACCGTCTCGAACGTCTCCTCCGCGATCCGCTCCAGATCCGCCGACCCCGAAATGGTGGCCGCCAAGTGCGCCAACGGGATACGCACCGTGGCAAAACTCCGGTACTCCTCCGTGTTACCCGCCGCGAAACGAGACAGCTCCTCCATGGACTGACGCAACCGCGCCGGCGCATCCGGTACCACCAGGCCCGACATGTGCTCGCGGTACGCGGCCGGGTGCACCGGCAGCACCCTCGTTGCGATGTCGAGTTGGTCAACCGGGATCTCCGCCGAGGCCAAGCCGCCCAACAGCCGCTCGAACAACAGCCCCGCGGTGTTGACCGCCCGCACCGGCAACAGCCCGTCGCCGCCGCCCTGGATCTCGAACGTGGCCGTCAGGTGACCCGTCGACCACGACGCCCGCCGGTGATCCTTGTGGTGGATGATCGCCATAGGAGCGGTAGGAGTCGACGGCGGCGCGTACGCCAGCACGCGCACCTCCCCCACCTCCGCCGGCAACGCCTCACCCGGCACGAACTCCGGCCCACCGCCGCGACGACGCCGCGCGAGCCGGAACGCGGTCCGGTCTTTCAAGGAGCCGGTCCACGACTCCCCCGTGATCGTCTTCCGCCGGGACAAACCGACCGCGACGGCCCCCAGCACGATGCCGCCCAGCATCACCAGCACCGAACGCGTGGCCAGCAGTGCCAGCATCCACGCGGCGATGAAGACGCCACCGGCGGCCAGTTGGCGCCCCGTGACGCCGGTGAACAGCGTTCGCCGACGGGTCTCCCCGCCCAGGACGTACGTCCTCTCCTGCGCTGCCATCTCCCTGCCACCTTTCATCAGAGCGCCGCCGCAGCAGCTTCCCCGCCGGCCGCCTCGCCACCGGCACCGCCGCCAGAACCACCACCGCCGCCGGGCCGAGGCCCGGGCAGCGGGCCGGCGGAGCCGTCCCCGTCATCACCGCCGCCGGTCTGCTGCTTGCCGTAGTCGTCCCCCGCGTGCGACCCGGCCCGCGTACCGTCTTCGTACGGGTCACCCGGCCCCGGCGCCGAGTCCCGAGAATCAGCCGCCGCATCGTGCGTCGACTCGATCGGCCCGGTGCCGTCGCTGCCCGACTTGCCGCCGCCGGAATTGTCCGGGCCCGGGTCATCCCCGCCCGCGTCCTCTTCCTGGCCGCCGCCGGAGCCCTCGCCGCCCTCGTTCCCACCGTTCCAACTCCGCGGCTCCAACTTCGAGAAGGAGCCCGAGTACACATCCCCCGGCGTGGGCTGAGGCGCCGCCGCTCGAACCTCCGCGTCCATCTGCTCCGTGTCCGGCGCGACGACGCCCAGCAGCCACACCGCCACGATCGGAAAAATATCGATCATGATCAGGGACACCAGCAGGAACAGCAGCATGGTGACCGTGGAATTCGACCCGCCCTGAGCGTTGATGTTGTCGTTGAACCCAGACCACACGGTCCAAAAGAAGAAGAAAATCACGACTGGCAGGAACATCATCCCCAGGATGATTCCGCATAGCCGCCGCAGAATCCGTGCCCACGGCGGGTAGACCGCCGACACCAGCGCCAGCGGCACCAACAGCCCGCACATCATCAGGCCCCAGTTTGAAATGGCGACCTCCACCAGGAGGACCACACCGAAGCAGAGGATCAGCGCCATGAGCACAATCACCATCACGGTGCCGCCCATGTCCGACCAGCCGCCTTTGCCGGCCGTATCCTGAATGACCTTCAGCAGACCGCCGACCGCGCCATTGGCCTGCACCGCCGCTTGTGTCGAGAATGTCTTGGTCAGCTCCGACGCGACCTGTTGCAGGCTGTAGAGGACCGCCGGGCCCAGCGCGCAGGCCGGCACCACGAACAGGAGCCGCCAGCCCGACTGACGCAGCAGCTCGACACCCGACACACTTCCCTCCGGGCCGCCGATCTTCGCCGTCACCACCGCCAGCAGGAACGCGAGCAGAATCAACGACAAACCGAAGGACACCGCATATTGGTCAGCCCACCACTTTTGATCGAAAGCCGGAGTTCCGAGCTTTTCCGCAGTCGACTCGATGAATGTCAGGACGAAAATCACCGCGTGGCACAGACCTTGCGCCCACGAGTCAAGGAAGTTCTGAGGGTTGAGCGCGTCCACCGCCTTCGTGGCGGAGTCCGCGGCACTGACCAGGGAACCGACCCCGGGAATACTTTTCGCGGCTCCGAGGAACTTCTTGCCGCCGGTACAGATGAGCCCGCCAATTCCGGTGCCGCAGCCATCATCCGGTGCGGCTGCCGCCGGAGCGGCCGGAGTCATCACCAGGGCGAGGGTCACGAAGCCCAAGACTCCGGCGAACGTTCTACGGGGCCGCATTGAGGCCCGCACTGCCAGCCACGACAGGCCGGCCGAGAGCGTGGCCTCACCGCAGCGGCCGGCTCGCCGAACTGTGTTCACTGTGAGTCCCCCACTTCCGCCGGGTTCGACTCGCTCGCGTCCCGGTACAGCTCCCAGCCCGAGCCGTAGGCCGCCAGGATCTTCGCCCGCTCCGCGTAGGTAGTCACGGCCTGCCCGGAGTTCGCAGGCGCCGGAGGCGTGGTGAGCCCGCCGGCGTCCGTGCTGCTGATGCGCCAGTCTCCGGCAGCCCACTTCATGGCGAACTGTCCGAGCATCCAGTTGGTAGTGAGATCACTTTGCGAGCCAGGGCCGATGACGCCAGAGATGCACACCTGCCACACGTCGACCGTCACGGCGTCCGTCGAGGAGTCGACCACTTTGTACGCGCCGAGTTCCGGGTGACACAGCGAGGTGAACCGTCGGTCGTTCACGGGCTGACCAGTAGCCGGGTCGAGGAGTTGGCCCGAGCTGTTGAGGTTGTTCTGTGCCTGGTAGAGTTTGGCCTTGTCCTCTGTGTCCGGTGCAACCTTGCCCCACACGTCCTTGACCCAGGCATCACGGTCCGCAGGCGTCAGCCGCTCCATGGCGTAGGCCGCCGACATCGCGGTCGTGGCCGCTTCAACGGCGCCGTCGGTGGTGCGCGGGAACCCTCTAGGCAGGCCGCCGATACGGCTGGTGCCGTCGGCGCCGGAGGCCAGGGCGGTGCCGAAGGGCAGGCCCCCGGTGTCCGAGCCGGCCGAAGCCGGCGCCGAGGCGGCCGGCGTACCGCCCTTGTGACTGCCGCCGGTGTCCTTGTGGCCGCCGCCGATCGTCACGGCCGCCACGATCGTGACCAGGGCACCGACGCCCAAGGCCCCGAAGACTTTTGCATCCTTGCCCTTGCCCTTGCGCTTGCCGCCCGGCCCGGCCGAGGCGGACGACGACCGCCGCGGCTGCGGTCCGCTCGGTTGCCAGTCGATCCGTACGTTCATGATGTGGTGCCCCTCCCGTGCGCCCGGTGCGCGGATACTCAGCTGGAGACCAAGATGCCGTAGATCACGGGCAGGGCCGTCAGCCCGATGATGGCGGCGGCCGCCTTGACAACATCGGTCTTCACGTCGTCCAGGTCATCGCCGTAACCGCCCTTTTTAGCCCGGGACAGCCGCGCCACCCCGATCATGAGGTGGTAAACCGCGTACACGAAACACAACGCGTAGACCAGCGACAGGAACATGCCGACCTTGGAGGTCAGCAGGCTCTGAAACGGGCCAAAGCTGGGCGATACGCCGTTAAACGGGTTGAAACCGGCGGCGAGTTGAACCGTCCGGTCGGTCAGGTGGTGCACGTCAGATCCTCTCTGTGTGGTTAGTTGAAGCAGGTCACAGCGCCGCGGCCATACCCGCACACGCATACAGCCACGCCCGGTGCGAGCGCTCGCTGATGCGGTCGTAGTTGATGACCCCGCCGTCCACCAAGGCCGGGTCGAACGGCACCTCATACACCCCGCGGGTACGGCCTCCGAAGATGCTGCGGATCGTGGCCTTCATCTTCGGGTCGTACTTCTCCGCCGGTTCGGCCAGCACTGTGATAGCGCGGTGCCGCAGTTGGCCGGGCCCGAACACTTCCTTCTCCAGGGAATCGAGCATCCATAGGGCAGCCTGTGCCGAGTCCTGCCGGATGGTGGTGGTCACGACCAGCAGGTTCGAGGCTTGCACCGACGTCAGCCAGTTCGCGGCCCTGATGTTATTGCCGGTGTCAACCAAGATCATCTTGTAGAAGCGGGAGAACAGCCGGTGAAGCCGGATCACATCGCCGGCGTCGATGTGACCGGTCACCTCCGCCCGGTCATCGCTCGCCAACACGTCAAAGAAGGCCGGCCCCTGCCCGCGCACATACAAGCCCAGGTCGCCGACCCTCGCCTGTGCGTTGTTCTCGAACTGGTGGAGGTTTTGCAGCAGTTCACGGGCGGTGTTGGTGTGCCCACCCCCCATCGCGCGCTGCCCCAGCGTGCCGCGGGTCTCGTTGTTGTCCCAGGCCACGACACCGCCGCCGCGGTGCACGCCGAAGGTACGCGCGGCCATCAGCGTGGAGGTAGTGGTGCTCGCCCCGCCCTTGGGGTTGACGAACACGATGGTCCGTGGCCCGGCGAAGGACTTCTGTACCTCCGTCAGCGCGGCCCGGTACTGCGCTTCCTCCGTGCTCATGGCCGGGGAGAACCGACCGCCGCTCATCCGGCGGATGCGCCCGCGCCAACCCCATTCCGCCGGCGAGGCCGGCGCGTTCTGCCGGGACGTCGCGGCGAACTGGTCGTACCCAAAGGCCGGTGAAGGCTCCGCCATCGGCCCCGCCGGGTGCCGCCCGGCCGCAGGAGCCACCGGAGAAGGCTGCGGGTGGCTGTAGCCGGCCGCCGGGTACGGGTCTTGCGGCCACGGCTGACCGGCCGGCGCCGGGTAGCCGTGCGGCCCGGCCGCGTACGTGTTTTCCGTCACATGCTCGGGCGTGACGATGGTGGCCGGGTCTGGCGGAGGCGCCGCCACCGGCTCGACCGGACGCGAACCCGGATCGCCAGCAGCGGCCGGCGCCTCCTTCTCCGGCTCCGCGGCCGCTTCCGTCTCGTTCGCGTCCTTCTCCGGTTCGGCCCCGGGCGGGGGCACTTGGACCAGCCGAGCGGTGACGTTGCGACGCGACGCGGCCGGATGCTGGAACGCGTCCGCGGTCAACGGCAGCTCTTCGCTGTGGTGCTCGCTCATGCCGTGCTCTCCTTGCTCGCCGCGTCCCAGGGTCGATCACCTTGGTAAACGCTGTGCCACCAGCGGGGACGTTGGCCGCGTGTAGGCCAGTTCGCGCCGCGCGAGGTTCGGATGAACGACCGCCCCGCGACGTACGTGGACAGCGTCCCGCTACACGGCGGCACCCGCACCGCTCCCGGCCGAGAGCCGGTTGTCAGTGGTGAGGCGCATACTCGGCTACCTGACGCCATCTCGCGTCACCCCCCTTTGTGACTAACTAAAAACCGCTCAGATTTAAGGCCATTGTACGCCCGCCAAGGAATCTCTACCATCCTCCTATGGCAAATCGTGATGCGGCAGTCGCCAACCGGGCCAACTGGGTTGTCCGGCACCATGTCCCAGTGACACGGACGAGCTTGGCCACTTGGGACGCCGACAAGTTCCGCGCGGCATACCGCGCGCGAGGATGGACATTGCAGCAGGTATCAGTACGATCCGGCATCCCATATTCCGCGGTGCGTAGTTACTCCGCAGGAGGCGCCAGCCCCACGGCCGCGCGTCTCGTCCAGCTCGCCCAGGCCCTCGAAGTCCCCACCACCGAACTCGCCCCGCTCAGCAAAGACCCCACCCTCCACGAGCTGAGGTGGCACATGGGGTTGACCGTCGCCCAACTCGCCGGGTACGTCGACTACAGCCTGTCCCACACCTCCGCCGTGCTCTCCGGCGCTGTGCCCATCACCGAGCCGGCCCGCTGGTCGAAAGCCCTTGGCACCACGCAGCGGGCGGTGAAAGCGGCGTGGGAGGCCTCGCGTTCGCAGCAGGCGGAGGACGCCGGATGATCAAAGCAGTGGCCATAGCCGCCGGGGCAGGCGTGGTGGTGACAGCCCCCTTCATATTCATCCTCGGGTTCTCCGGAGGAACCGATACCACCACCACCGTGGCCGACACGCTCGACCTCAAGCAGGTGCCCACCGTCTACCAGCAGTGGATCGTGAAGGCGGCCCAGACCTGCCCGCAGATCACCGGGCCGCTGCTCGCCGCCCAGATCGACACCGAGTCCAGTTGGAACCCCGAAGCCCAAAGCCCCGCAGGCGCGGTGGGACTCAGCCAGTTCATCCCCTCCACCTGGGCCGCGTGGGGCGTCAACGGCAACCCCAGTCAGGACGGCACCGCCGTGCCGAAAGACCCGGCCGACGCCATCATGACGCAGGCCAAGTACGACTGCGCGATTGCCGCGAAGATGAAAGAAGACCTCAAAGCGGGCATAGTGTCCGGCGATCTGCTCTCACTCACCCTCGCCGGCTACAACGCCGGCATCGACGCCGTCGAGCAGTACCACGGCATCCCGCCCTACCCCGAGACACAGCAGTACGTCAAAGACATCCTTTCCAAAATGGCGTCATACTCCGCGCCCGTTGGCAACGGCAGCGAGCAATCCGCGTTCGGCGCCCAAGTCGTTGCGGCCGCCATGAAGTGGAAGGGAACGCCCTACAGCTGGGGCGGAGGCGACACCAGCGGGCCCACGTACGGCGTCGGCGAAGGCGCCGACACCAACGGGTTCGACTGCAGTGGCCTCGTGTTGTACGCCGTCTACCAAGCATCCGGCGGGAAAATCGCGCTGCCGCACAGCTCCGAACTACAGGCCACCATGGGCCAGGAGGTACCCGACCCATCCCTGATGAAAGTCGGCGACGTGATCGCCTTTCAACTCAAGGCCCCCGGAGATTACGACCATATCGCCATATATGTGGGCGATGGGGATTTTATTGAGGCGCCAAAAATGGGGGAACCAGTGCGTATTTCCAGTTTGTCAGATCCGTACTATGCGAACAGGGTTAAGACGATCCGGAGGTTCGGGTGAGCAACACCACGACACGCACCGGGCAGGCCGCAGCAGCCGCCGTGATGATACTTGCCCTCGCCGCATGCGGCACCATGCCGACCAACCCCCCGGATGCCAAGGCGCCGACGAAGCCGACCGTCCCCGCTGACAGTGCCAACGCACCCGCGCCCACGTCGACGACACCGAGCCTGACCCCACCGACCTACCCCACCGGCAAGGCGGGCATCCCCCGCGGCCCCCTGCCCAACCCGGCTCGCGTCAACGGCCAGGATCCCGACGCGGTCGTAGTCGCCGCACTCACGGTCATGTACGCGATGGACACCGCCATCGACACCACCCCGCACGACGCCACCGTACGGGCCGCGCCGTACCTCACCCCCGCCTACGCAGACCAGCTGAAAGACCACCAGCCCGCTATGGCTCCGGGCGCCCAGTGGCAGACCTGGACCGCCCACCACGCCTACACCACCGCCACGATCACCCCGGCCGAGGACCCCGGCCGCCCCTCCGACACCCCCACTACCGCGTACCGGCAGTACACCATCACCACCACCGCCCACGGAGACGACGGGTACACCGACCCGGCCGGCCCCACCGGAACCGCGTTCGTGGAGCTCACCCGCACCGACGGCGGACCTTGGCGAGTCGCCACCGTCCAAGTGCGCTGACCAGCAAGGAAAACGACGAGGAGGGGGACCGGCCGCCAGGCCGGTCCCCCTCCTCTGCTTCCGGGTGGTCAGCGCCGGAATGAGAAGGCGTCGCCGCGGCTCATCATGGCCGCAGCCGCCCACCGGTCGACGAACACCACTTCTACGGGCGGACCGTCCGCCATCCGGTCGAGCCGGTTCAACCCGGCCGCCAGCCTCGTCACCTCGTCCACCGGCACCACCCGGGCCACCGTGACGCGGCTCTCCCGCATCACCTGCAACCGGCCCTCGCGCTCCTCAGCCCGCCGCCGATCCAGCGCGCCGCCCAGCAGCCGTGCCAGCGACTCCGCGTCCTCGACCACCTCCAGGCCCTCGCGCATCACGCCACCACCCCGACCGCCACCGCAACGGCCAGCAGGTCATCCGCCGGCGGCCGCGGCGCCGGAACCAGCGGCCGCGGCCGCGAGTACCGCCCCACCGCGAACCGCACCGGCCCGGCCGCATCCGTCGGCACCGCCCGGACATCGAGCACTCGCCGCCGTCCGTCCGACAGCGTCTCCTCTACGCTCAGCATGTAGATCCTCCAATCAGGATCGAGGCCCGGCGGCATGCGCAGCCACTCGCAGCCGCAGGGCCGACCTTGAGGGGTCGGGCCGTCAACGCCCGGCCCTTCTTTCATTGTTTGCGACTCTAACACCTCTGCCACATTAAACAGAGGTGTTAGAGTCAACGTGTTTCGCAGAGGTGTTGCCGCTGCCGGTTCTTCGGCATCCGGCACCTGTAGTGACTACGGTGGTGTCTGCACTGTCCGCAGAGGTGCCACAACCGCCAGAGGAGGCACCTTGAGCAGAGGTGGAAGAGGTGGCAGAGGTGTTTGTGCAGAGGTGCCGGAATCAGCAGAGGTGCCAGCTATGACACAGGTAGCAAAGCATTCAGAGGTGGCAGATGTGCCGCAGCAAACAGGGGCACCAGAGGCGGAACGAGCTGCTGTTACCACTCGCGTGATCGCCATCTGCAACCAGAAGGGCGGAGTTGGCAAGACGACCGCCACCATCAATCTGGGGGCGACGCTGGCCACATACGGCCGTCGTCTCCTGGTCGTGGACAGCGACCCCCAGAAGAGCGCTTCATCTGGGTGGGCCCGCCAGGCGATCAAGCGCGGGGGTGACCTCCCGTTTGACTACACGTACGAGACGAACCCGGCGAAGCTCGCCAAGCTGCGCGGACTCGGGTGTCAAGAAGTCATCATCGACACGCCTGGTTCACTGGAGAACGAAGAACTCCAGCACTACATCATCAAGGAACTGGCGGACGAGCTCATCGTGCCCATGGAAGCGGCGTACCTGAGCTTCGACCCGACGGAAGCGTTCCTCAAGAAGTACATCCTTGGCACGGGCAAGCCGTACCGGCTGCTGATGAGCCGTACGCACCCCAGCAAGCCCGGCCGGGTGGACGAGACGAAGAAGTGGGCCGCCAAACGAGGGTTCCACTACTTCGAGACCCATATCCGAACGTACGACGCCCACGAGAGCGCGCCAGCCGCGGGGTTGGTCTGCACCCAGTACACGCGGTCGAACAGCGGTGCGTACTTCGCCAACGCTAAGAACGATTTCCAAGGCGTCGCCCTCGAATACCTCGCAGGCGCAACGAGCAAGGCAGGAGCGTAAGACGTGGCCCGCGTCAACTTGGACGAAACGGACAGCCCGGCCGAGACGGACGAGCCCGAGGCGACCAGCTCGGGCAAGACCGACCCGGAGCCGGCCGACCCGCCCAAGCGAACAGCTAAGAAGGCCGCGACGCCCGTGCCTCGGGGGCAGGTTGCCGGCAAGGAGAAGCTACAGCCGTACGTCAGCATCGAGATTGCCGAAGCGGCCCGTAACGCGGTGGTGGCCACGACGCCCTACGAGGGCGGTTACCAGTCGATCAGCGACCTGATCGAGGACGCCATTGCCGAGAAGGTGCAACGCCTCCAACGCAAGTTTAACAACGGCGAACCGTTCCCGACCAGGCCGAAAAGAAGGCTCAAGACCGGCCGACCGTCGAGGTAACACCTCTGTTGTAGGTGTCAGAGCTACAGCCTGTGTCACCTCTGCCAGAGACGACAGAGCGGCCCCGGTCCGCCACCAAGCAAACCCGGGGCCACCCCCAATCACGAGGAGAAGACTCCCCTTATGTACGACATTACGGCCTCGCAAGAGTGCCGGCGTACCAACTCCCGGACGAATGGCCCGATCACGCCGGGGGGTAACCGGTGATTCAGTCCCCGGTGATCCGCACCGTCCTAGTCGTCTTCGTCGCTCTGGTCTGCGCGGGCATGGCGGTGGCCATTGCCGTGCGGCTGGCCCGCTACGTGCTCGACCAGGTGCGCAAGATGAGGCCGACCGGTGCCGACAGCGCCGAGGCGGGCAAAGCGCGGGTCGCCGCCCGCCGCAAGATCAAGAACTTGGCGTTCTTGTGCGTATTCAGCGCGGTGCCCGCGACCCTCAGCTACTCCCACCTGATCGAGTACGCACACACCGCGCTCGACCTGCACGGTGGCTTGCAGTACCTCGTTCCGCTCGCGCTGGACGAGGCCGCCATGTACGTGATGATGCTCGCCTTCGGCGACGTCGACGCCGGCGAGTCCGCCGCCGCGAACCGCACGCTCGTGTGGGCGTTCGTGGCCGGGTCGGCATGGTTCAACTGGATTCAGGCCCCTCGCGGTACCGGGCACACCGGCGCCCCCGAGTTCTTCGCCCTCATGTCCGTGGCCGCCGGCGTGCTGTTCGAGCGGGGATTGGTTGCCGTCCGCAGGGACCACGACCAGGCGACGGGCAAGGGCCGCCGACCGCTGCCGCGGTTCGGCGTGCTGCGGTGGCTCACCGCCCCGGTGGAGACCGCCAGCATGATGCGGCTCGCCATCACCGAACCGACCATCACCACCGAGGCCGACGCACTGGCCGCCGTCCGACTCCGTCGGGCCATCGCCGACGCCCGCCGCCAAGCCGAGCGCGAGGCCCGCGCGGAGGCTGCCGCAGCGGCGCCCGCACAGTGGTGGCGGCGCCGGGTGGTAGTCGCCACAGCTCAGCCGGTGGTCAGCCTGCCGACCGGCACGACCGCGCCGGCCGCCGCCGTCGCCACCGTCCTCGCCCCCTACGCGCGTGCCATCGAGGCCCAGGAGCTCCCCGACGACAGCGCGTCCCCACTCGCGCTTGAGCCCGTGCTACGAGCCGCGGCACAGATCGGCACACCCGCCGAGCAGGAGCGTGCCGCCGAGGAACTGGCCGAGCACGTCGAGCGCATCGAGGCCCTGGCCACCGAGGCGGAGAAAGCTGTGCTGGCACACGGTGCGGCACACTCCGCAGCCACCAACAACGAGCCCGGCACACCGGCACACGACGGCCTCGCCGCCCCGGCACACAGCGAACTCCCCGCCGACGAGCCGTTGGCCGAGTGTGTCGAGGAGGACCAGGACGAGCCCGCCGTCAAAACCGCTGCGGCACACGGTGTGCCGATCAGCCCGCGTATCACCACCCGTGTGCCAGAGCAGCGCGACGAGGAGCCTCAAGAGCCGCGCAACGACGCCGAGGCCGCAGAGCTCGACCTGACCCGCTACGCGACCAAGCGCGCCAAGCTGGAGGCCCTGTACGAGGCCCGCATCCGGCCGGACGACCCACGCACCAACAACGCCATCGCCGAGGCCCTGTTGGAAGAGATGGCACAGCACGGCGTCACCTTGGACCGAGGCGCCGCCAACCGGTACGTCGGCGAGCTCCGCAGCGGCAGCAGCCCGCGGCTGGTCGCCTAACAGCGTATGAAAGACCGCTGCCAGAGGTGCCAGCAATGACAGAGGTGTTACCTGTGGCACAGACGGCACAGCCAGCAGAGGGGCACGGCAAACACGTGCCGCGCCCCCGGCACATCCGGCACACGCAGTGTGCCGTCGAGCCCACCGAGAGGGAGAGATGACGACGACCGGCACACAGCCCGAGCCGCCAGCACGGCGTCCGCTTGCCCATCGGCCGCTGCCCATTCCGCGCGTGCCGGATGCGGCGGCACACGACCGTGCCGCCGAACTGACCGACCGCCTGACACAGGCCGGCGAGCGCATCGCCCGAGCCCTGGACGCGCGGACCGCGATCGAGCAGGCTCAACAGGACGCCGAGACGGCACGCCACGAACGCGACCAGGCACACACCGCCGTGAAGGAGGCTCGACGAGAAGCAGAAGCCGCCAGGGAGGCTGCCGAGACCGCCAGGCAGGAGCGACAGGAGCTTGCCGAGGAAGCCCAGCGGGCCCGTGGTGAAGCCGCCCAGGCTCGCCAGGAGGCCCAACGTGCCCTCGCAGAAGCAGAGGAAGCACGGGATAGCGCCCAGAAGGCGCATGCCGCCCAGCAGCGGGCCGAGGGCGCTCGGCGAGCCGCTATGCAGCTCGCCGAGCAGGCACAGCACGCGGCCCGCACGGCACACGGCGAAGCCGAAGCCCTGCGGCAGCAACTCGCCGCGGCACAACGCCAGCAGTTCGCTGACGCCGAGCGAGCCGAAGAGGCACGCCGACAAGCGGTCGAGGCACAGACGGCACACGCCGCAGCGGAGGAACGAGCCCGCCAAGCCGAACAGGCATGTGCCGCGGCACAGGACGAAGCACTGCGCGAGCGTGCCGAACGTGAAGCGGCACAGATCACGACGAGCGGCACCGTCCCCGAGGCCGAAGCCTCGCCGAGCCTGGCCGCTGCCCAGAAGGCTGCCCGGCCGACCGGCACTCCGGTGAAGATGAATAAGCGCCCCGGGCAACGGCGCAAGCGCCGCCGGTAGGCCCTCAGCCCACGCCGCTGCGATGCTCACCGCAGAGGAGCGGTGGCACAACTGACACCAACGACCGATCCAGCAAAGGTGGCAGAAGTGGCAGAGGTGTTCTAGACCTAGCCCACTCCACCCCCGTGAGGCGAGCCGAGGAGGCCGTATTGCCGCTCCACATCGACCGGCAGGCCGACCTCGTGCACCCCGCACATGCTGAAGGGCCGACCCCTCGATCAGGGGTCGGCCCTTCAGATCAGTTGGCCGTTACGTGGGTAGGTCGAACTCGCCTTTCTTCGCGCCGTCGAGCCAGCAATCGAAGACGAAGCGGGTCACGACGAACGGCGGGTTGCTCAGGTCCTCATTATCCCTGATGGCTACTCGACCATCGGGGAGGAAGGCGACCTCAAGGCATCCGCCTTGGCTGCCGCTGGCGGATGCCTTGAACCAGGCAGCATTTTCCAAGTAGTTGGGCTCGGTGCGCCCGGTGTTGCTGGTCATTGCATGATCTCCTCTGCGGTGCGTCGAAGCAGCGCCGTTGACTCATCAGGAGCGAGAGCCATAGCCCTCAACAGGTCGAACGTGCTCACGAAGCGTCGTACATCGTGTTTTTTCTGCATGTAGAGGTTCCCGGCTGGGCTCTCCACGTAGACGACTGGGTCGTCTGACTCGAACTCCAGAACTGAGAAGGCGCCGTCGAGGCCGGGATGGGCGCCCTTGCTGGTAGGCATGACCTGGATCGTGATGTTCGGTGCTTCGGCCATGGTGACCAGGTGCTGTAGCTGGGCGCGCATCACCGCGGTGCCGCCGACCGGCCGGTGTAGTACCCCTTCGTCGAGGATTTCCCAGAACTCCAGCGGATCGTTCCCTCTGGTCAGGAGCTTTTGCCGCTCGACCCGGAACGCCACCATGTCGTCGACGTCGGAATAGCGGTTATTGGGGTTGGCCTGGATGACGGCGCGAGCGTAGTCCTCGGTCTGCAACAGGCCGTGCGGGATAAGAGGTTCCCACGTGCGTTCGGCGCGTGCGTCGCTCTCCAATGCGGCGAGTGTGTCCAGGCCGCTTGGCAGTGCGCGCTCGTAGGATTCCCACCAGCCGCGTTGCTGTGCGTTGGTGAGCATGTCGAGGAGCATGTCGATCTGCCGCTCGTCGGTGACGCCGTAGAGCTTGCACATGGCCCGGATGTCTGCCGGCTTGACGGCGACTCGGCCTTTGGCGGTTTCGATTCTGCTCACGCGTGTGTGTGAGCACTTGAGCTCGGCGGCTACCTGCTCGGTGGTGAGGCCGACGGCTGTACGGAGGCGGCGCAGTTCGGCGCCGAGCTGCCGGCGGTGCGTTGGCCCGCTCGGTGCCGGTGTCATGCGCCGTCCTCGCTTCCGTTGCGTGCGCACACTTGGTTCCTGCCAGTCTGCCGTACGGCGTGGCCGAGCTGCACACATAGGGTTCCCTTTCCGCCGACGACACGCATGGATTCGTGTTGCGCACTTGCGCAATTCGTGCGCACGGACCACTCTAGGGGAGTGCGGTCACTACGCAAAGCGTCGCTTTGATCACTAGTGGTCATCCGTAGTTGGCCCGTCCATGCCCAGCTCACGAGCCGAGGGGGCGAGTTATGCCCGCGAAGCAAACGGCCGCGCCGTTCACAGTCGGCGATCGAGTCCACGGAATCTCCTACGTGCCGCCAGAACAGACACGCGACAAGCGACCGGAGCCCTTTGAAGGAACTGTCGTTCAGGTCGGCTCGGGATACGCCGGGGTGGACCGGGATCGCGCCTATCTGTGGGTTCTCCTTCGTGACGGCACCGAGCGCCAGGCACTCGTGCGTGACACGACGCTTATCGAGCCCGCAAGGCGGGTGGTGTCGTGATCGCCCCGTTGCTTGTGATCTGACCGTTTCGCGCGGTCGAGGCCGCGCCGTCCCTGACGAGGAGTCGGGCTATGGCACTTCCGCCCGCGATATTCGATGACCTGCACCGTGTCCCCCCGCAGGGTCTCGCCGCCCGTGTCGTCCAGCGTCACAGTGAGCGGGGGCGTCGTGCCGCCATCTGCCTGGACGGCTGGTCACCGCAGACGCCGGCCGCCGCTCGCGCGTTCATCCGGCAGGCCGCTGCGGCTTGGAGACTTCCCAGGCCGCAGACCCAGGACCTGGTACAGATCGTGTCCGAACTGGCCACCAACGCCGTCGAGCACACCCACAGCCAGACCATCACCGTCACTGCGGCGGTGATCCCTGGTGCCGCTGTCGTCAGCGTGACCGACCGCGGCCCGCACAAGCCGCTCGCCGTACCGGCCGCCGACGACCGGGCCGAGCACGGGCGCGGCCTGCACATCGTCGACACCCTGTCCCAGACATGGGGGCACCTGCACACCGGCACCGGCACTCGCGTATGGGCACGCGTCGCACTGCCCCTCGGCGCGGTGCCCTGTCGCCAGCCGGCCACCGGGGGCACCGCGTGAAACCCGAGGAGCTGTGGGGCTCTTACCTCTGGTCACCCGGGATCTGCTTTCGCTGCGGCGCGGTGGCGCCGGTGGCCGCCTGCGGAGAGATCCACTCGGCGGCGACCGGCACTTGCTCGGTGATCGAGTCCTGCGCCGCGTGCCTGATCGCCATGGAGCACATCCACACCGCCCGCATCCGGTGGCAGCGCCAAGGCATCCGACCTCAGACGCCCGAAGAGCTCACCAACTACTTCGTGACCGCGGCCCGCAGCCCGGAGAACGCCCAGTGGCTCCGCGAATGGCTCGCCCACCTGTTGGTCCAGCTCGATGCCGACACGGTCGATGCCCTGGTGTTCGGCGTGCGCGGCAGCGTCGAAATCCCGGATGCCTCATGACGCCCCCGGCCGCCGCAAAGCGCCATCACTTTGTCCGTATGCCCGGCCTGTCATCCAAGGAGCCCATAGCCATGCCTCACCACCCGCAGCCCGCCGGGGCGATGCGGCTGCCACGACCCACCACCGTCCCCTACATCGCCGCGAGAAGTGATGAACTCGGGGGGTTCGAGGTGGAGTTGACCGTACGCAGGGACGGGCGGGGGGTGGGCTACGGGCTGGAGAGAGAGGGTGACCGAGACGCCCGCGGCGTGCTGTGGGCCCGCGTCTCCACCTCAGACGGAACCGGCCGACCGCTCTTCGACCAGGTCCATCCCACCAGGCAGCGCAAATGCGTGGAACTCGCCCTTTGCCAAGTATGTGCAAAACCGGCCAGTCGTACGAAAAAGGGCACCCTGTTTCTGACGCGGCGAGAGTCGGCGGAACACATGTGGGCCGCTTGGCCAGATGGCTGTTTGACGATGCAGCCGCCGCTGTGCGTGCCCTGCGCCCGGATCGCGGTGGAGCAGTGTCACCACCTCATTGGCCGGTACGTGGCCATCCGAGCCAGAAAGACGCGGCTGCATGGTGTGTTCGGCACCCTGTACGTCCCCGGCCTGTACGGCACCGTCCGGGCAGTGGACGACCGAGGCCAGGGCGTGACACTGCCGTACACCGACCCTGCCGCCCGGTGGCTACTCGCCTCCCAGATGGTGTGCGAACTGCGCCGCTGCACGGTTGTAGACCTCACCAGCGAGTAGCCAGCGGCCCGGATTCCCGGGCCCCTCAACGCCCCGCCCTGCGCCGCTCCCCCGACGGCCGGGCGGGGCTCCGTTCTCGAACAGCCCTGCCAACCGAAGAAGAACGGTGTCGCGGTGGAGCTGGGAACGGCACCGTGTGGGGTCCTCGGACGGCTACTGTGACCTAAACCGCGCAGCACCGTCGACTCGCCGTCAGATCCGTGTGCTGGCGTGGCCAGATTGGGAGCTTCTTCGTGAACAGTGACGTCAACCGCCTCCCGCACGGTGCGAAGCGGCCCTTCCGCCTGATCGTGACGGGCGGCGGGACGGGCGGTCATACGTACCCCGCACTGACCGCGGTTCGCACTCTTCAGGGCAGGCTCGCGGCCATCGGCCAAGCGCTGGAGGTGCTGTGGGTCGGGACGGCCGGAGGCTTGGAGGAGCGCGTGGCCGCCAGCGAGGGGATCGAGTTCCGCGCGGTCGCCACCGGCAAGGTGCGCCGCTCCAGCAATCCGCTGAAGCTCGTCTCTCCGGCCAATATGAAGGACATGGGCCGGGTGCCGCTCGGCGTCGCCCAGGCCCGTGCGATCGTTGCCGACTTCGGCCCCGATGTGGTGCTGGCAACCGGCGGCTACGTTGCCGTGCCCGTGGGGTTGGCCGCGAAGATGTGCCGCCGCCCGCTGGTGGTCCACGAGCAGACGGTCCGGCTCGGCTTGGCCAACCGGATGCTCGCCCGCGCCGCGACTCGTTTCGCCGTGTCCTCCGAATCAACCCTGAAGTTGCTGCCGGAGTCGGCCCGGACCGCCGCCGTGGTCACGGGTAACCCGGTGCGGCCCGAGGTGCTGGCCGGGCAGCCGGACAAGGCCGTTGAAGCACTTGGCCTGTACGGGTTCGACCGCCATCTGCCCACCGTCTATGTCACCGGCGGCGCTCAGGGATCGCAGCAGATCAACACGGTGGTGCGTGACATCCTGCCGTGGCTGCTGCCTCAGGCGAACGTGATCCACCAGTGCGGGCCGATCAACGTCGCGGACCTGCGCCAGAGCGCGGCATCCCTGCCTGCGGAGTTGGCGGCCCGCTACCTGCTGACCGGTTTCGTCGGGCCGGAGTTGCCCGACGTGCTCGCCTTGGCCGACGTGGTGGTCTCCCGCAGTGGTGCCGGCACCCTCGCGGAGCTGACCGCGCTGGGCAAGACCGCCGTTCTCATCCCTTTGGCTTCCTCCGCGGGAGGCGAGCAGGCGCACAACGCCCGCCACTTGGCCGACGCCGGGGCCGCGGTCGCTCTTGTTGGCGAGGTGACCGCGGAGAGCCTGCGGGAAGCCGTCGGCCCGTTGCTCGCGGACCCGCATCGGCGGATCGGCATGGCGGAGCGGGCCCGGTCGCACGGCCGGCCAGACGCGGCTGACCGGCTTGTGGACGTCGTCCTGGCAGCCGCCGCGTAGCGGTCAGCTTTGCTGCAGGTGCCGTCTGGCACCAGCCTCGATGATCCCGGCGCAGATGGCGAACGCCTCGTCGTCTTGCCCCCACGGGTCGGGAACGTCCCGGTCGCCGAGGTACAGCGCCAGCTTGGCGGCGGTGCGCACGTCGGCGAGGCCCTGTAGCGCCGCCAGATTGGCATGATCCATGGCCAAGATGACGTCCGCCCACGCCAACAGCTCGGGGCTGACCTGGACGCTGCGGTGGCTGGTGAGGTCATAGCCGCGCTGGGCTGCAGCGGCGACCATGGCCGGGTGGGCGGGCTGGCCGACCCACTTGCCACACAGGCCGGCCGAGCGGACGTCCACGGCCGGGCCACCGAGTTGGGTGAGGACGACGGCGGCGAGCGGGGAGCGGCAGTGGTTACCCAAGCAGACCGTCAAGATTCGCCTGGCGCCGGGGGCCGTCATCGGGATGCCTCCGCTACGGTGAGGGCCTTCTCCAGCAGCGAGGCGACGTGCTGCACGTGCTCTTCGGTCAGGTGTTGGTGGAAGGGCAGGGTCAGGATCTGCTGGCCGATCGCCTCGGTGGCCGGCAGGGGGCGGTGCCAGCGCGCGAAGGCAGGCTGGAGATGGTTCGGCGGGTAGTGCACGCCCACCCCGACGCCGTGTTCGCGCAGGAAATCGAAGACGCGGTCGCGCCAGGGCACCCGCACCACGCACAGGGACGGTACGGAGTGCTCGACATCCACGTCCACCAGTGTGACGCCGTCCAGGGGCGCCAGGGCGGCTTTGTAGGCGCGCCACAGTTTCTTGCGTGCACTCTCGGCCGTGGTGAAGTTGGCGAGCTGGACGCTGCCGATCGCCGCGTTGATCGAGGACATCTGATACCGCAGGCCGAAGCCGGCCACCGTGTACGAGGTGGCCGCGGATCGCTCGGCCGCCGACTCGATGACCCCCAGCAGGCGCAGGCTCCGGGCCGTCTTCGCCGCTTCGACACCGCGCGGGATGATCAGGCCGCCTTGCCCGCACGTCAGGTTCTTGATCGGGCCGAAGCTGAAGCAGGTGGTGGCGTGCCCGCTGGCGCCGACGCGCGTGGTGCCGTTGAAGGAGCCGAAGGCGTGCGCGGCGTCCTCGATGACGAGGATGCCGCGTTCGGCGAGCGCGTCATGGATGCCGGACAGGTCGACGGCCCTGCCGCCGTAGAGCACCGGTAGGACGGCGCGCGTGGCCGGGGTGACTGCCTCCAGCACATCGTGGCCGGTGACGCACAGCGTGCCGGGGTCGACTTCGATGAAGCGGGGGGTCGCTCCGCAGGCCGTGATCGCCTGGATGGTCGCGCAGAACGTCATCGACGGCACGATCACCTCGTCGCCTGGGCCGATCCCGGCGGCCAGGAGGGCGATGTGGAGCGCGGCGGTCCCCGAGGCGACCGCCACCGCGTCGGGCACGCCGAGGAATTGGGCGATGTCCCGCTCGAACTGCTCGGTGATCTCGGTGTGCCCGTACTGGCCGCTGTGCAGCGCGCGCAAGACGGCTTGTCCTTCCGGGCCGTACAGGAAGGGGCTCGCGTTCCGGCTCGCGTCCAAGATCGCGGGAAAAGTCATGGTCATAGCCCTTCTCTCACTCGACGGGGTAGGGCAGGGAGTTCAAGGAGCTGGCGGGAGGTCCTGTTCACCGGCGGCCAGGGTCTCGGTGTACTTGGCGAGGTAGACCCCGGGCTTGTAGCTGAGCCGGTCGTGGTCGACGGGCAGGCCGAACAGGCCGCTGAGGGCCTGCCCGACCAGATCGGCGCCGGCCGCCTCGCTCAGCAGGAAGCCCCCGGCCACGCGGGCGTTCAACTCGCTCATCACGATCCGGTCCGGGCCGCTTTCGCGGATGAATCCCTGCGCGCAGCACGCCCCGACGGCTCCCACAGCGGCCAGTGTCGCCTTGACCAGCTCCGCGGCCTGCTGATCGCGGAAGGTGCGGGAGACCACCGCAAGGCCGCCTTTGACCAAGAGCCGGTACCGCAGGATCACCGAGGCCCGGCCAGCGCGGTCCACCAGGCAGTCCGCGGTGAACTCACGGCCATCGACCCGCTCTTGAACAATGGGGTCCGCAACGAGCTCGCACAACACCTCCGCCTGTTTGCGGGTCGAGCAAAAGTGCACGTCCTGCGCACCTTGCCCGCGCCGCGGCTTGACGACCAGCGCTCGCCCGTCCGGCACCTCGTCGATCTCGTGCGGCAGCCAGGTGCGGGGCACCGGAATACGATGCTCACCCGCTACCGCACAGAAGGCGGCTTTGTCGACGCACGCCTCCACTGCGTGCGCCTGCGGCAGCCAGGTCCTCACGCCGAGCTCGTCCAAGAGGCCGCGCATCGCGGCGAGTTGAGGGAGTTCTTGCTCGACGGTGGACATGATGGCGTCGGGTTCCAGCGCGCGGCACAGACCCAGCAGTTCATCGCGGTAGGCCGGATTGTTGGCCGGCACCATGGTGCGCGCGGTGATACAGGGCAGCCCAAGCCCCGGGGCCAGCGGGTTCGCGTCGACGCCGATGACCTCGCAGCCGAGCCGCATCAAGCTCCTGGCCAGGTCGAACCCGCCGGCGCCGCCCACGCCGGTGACGAGGATGCGCCGGGGCCGGTCGGCCGCCATCTCAGCGGCCCGTCTTGGCGGTGAGGTTGATCTCCGGCACCGGGGCGGCCGGGTTGCGCAGCAAAGGCGCCCATCGGCCGGGGTTGCTGTGGTACCATGCCGCGGTCTCGGCGAGCCCGTCTTGGAACGTCCAGGCCGGCTGGTAGCCGAGATCGCCCGTGATCTTCGTCCAGTCCATCGCGTACCGGATGTCGTTGGCCCTGCGGTCCGGCACGTACGTCACCGCCTCCCAGTTGGCTCCGCACTCCCGCAAGATCAGCCCGGTCAGTTCCTTGTTGGTCAGGTCGGTGCCGCCGCCGATGTTGTAGACCTCCCCCGGCACCCCGCCGCGCAAGACCAGCTCGATCCCGCGGCAGTTGTCCTCGACGTGGAGCCAGTTGCGCACGTGTCGGCCGTCCCCGTGGAGGGTGAGCGGCTTCCCCTTGAGGAGGTTGGTCACGAACAGCGGGATGATCTTCTCGGGGTGTTGGCAGGGGCCGTAGTTGTTCGAGGAGCGGGTGACGCACACCGGGACGCCGTAGGTGTGGAAGTACGACAGGACGATCAGGTCGCTGGCCGCCTTCGACGCGGCGTACGGGACGGTCGGCCGCAACGGGTCGCGCTCGGTGGCCGAGCCCGCCTCCAGCGGCCCGTAGACCTCGTCCGTGGACACGTGCACGAACTTCTCCACGCCGAAGCGCATGGCGGCATCCAAGAGGACCTGCGTGCCGAGCACATTGGTGGACAAGAAGCTGCCCGCCTCGAAGAACGAGCGGTCCACGTGCGACTCGGCGGCGAAGTGCACGATTGCGGTGTGCCGTTGGACGAGTTCGTCGACCAGTCGGGCATCGAGGATGTTCCCCTCGATGAAGGCCAGCTTCGGGGAGAGGAAAGCCTCCCCCAGGTTCTCGATGTGCCCGGCGTACGTGAGGGCGTCGAGCACGGTGACCCGCGCGATGTCATCAGCCCGCAGCAGGCGCTTGACGAAATGCGAGCCGATGAACCCTGCGCCACCCGTGACCAGAGTCTCTTCCATGAGCGAACCAATCTGGGAGTGCTGTTGATGGGGGGCGAACGCGGCACTGAACCAACGGAGGCCGCTCGTCTACGCTGGCCGATCTGACGGGCCATTGGGTAGAGCAGGCGGCGTTGCTGTGTGCTGCGCTCACGAGCAACAGGGAGCAACACCCCAGCGGCTCCCGCCGCCCGGCGCCGGCCCGCTACAGTGCGCTCACTGCACGTGTCCGATCATGCGCGCAGCGGAGGCGCCAATGAAACGTGGATCCCGTCTGAAGGACGCCGGCACGCCCCGCGGCTATCTGCTGACCCGAGCTCGCCACGTACGGGGTTGGAGCCAGCCGGAGATGGCCCGCCGCCTGTGCGCGCTCAGCCGTAAACGCGGACACCCGATTCACACCGGCCGGGACGGCGTGTGTCACTGGGAGCACGAGCGGGAGCCGGACCGTCCCACCCAACTGCTCATCGCCGAACTTCTGGGTATTCCGCCGGAGACCGTGTATGAGCGACCATGGCCTGAGTGGCTGTCCGAGGATCCTGCCCAGCGGCCAACTCCCCGGCCCTGGAGGCTACTCGGTGCCGTGGATGCCTTGACCGACCTCGCAAGGGATACCGCCGTGGACGTCACACGCAGGGACCTCGTCCTGATCGCAGGTGGAACACTCACCGCCTCGCTGCTTGCCTGGCTGACCGCCGACCCGGTGGCCGCAGGCCAACTCACCACCGGACGGCGTATCGGTGAGGCCGCCGTCGCCCGGATCGAGGACCGGGCCCGGATGCTGCGGCGCCTGGACGACGAAGACGGCGGCGGCACCGTCCTGGCAGAAGCCTCCAGCGCCCTCGCCCTCGTCCACGGCCTGATCCGGGAACGCTCCTACAGCGATACGCACGGCTCCCGCCTGTACGCCGCCGCTTCCGACCTCGCCCGCCAGCACGCCGCCGCCCTCTTCGACATCCACGGCGAATGCGCCGACAGCACGTTCGACACCGCCCTGCGCACCGCCCAGGCCGCCGCAGACGACGCGCTCGGCGCCAACGCCCTGTCCTTTTGGTGCGTGTCCGCCTACAACACCGGCCGCCTGCACGACGCCGAGAACATGGCCAACACCGCCCTGGCCTCAGTCCGCGGCAAAGCCACCCCCCGCGTGGAGGCCCTGCTGCTCACCCGTCGCGGCCGGGCCCGCGCCCACCTCGGCGACACCCGGTGCTGGGCCGACTTCGACCGCGCCGAAACCCTCCTCGCCCAGGCGAACGGCCACCAAGACCCCGACTGGTCCACCTGGTTCGACCAGGCGGAAATCCTCGGTGCCCGCGCCTCAAGCCACCGCGACATGCACCAACCCGGCCCCGCCGAAACCGTCTTCGCTCAGGCCCACGCCCTGTTCGCCCCCTCGGCGGTGCGCACCCACGCCCTGTACCTGTCCCGAGAAGCCGATGCACAGTACGCCCAAGGCCAGATCGAGCAAGCATGCGCGACAGCGCACCACGCGCTCGACCTGACCGAGACCATCAGCTCCCGCCGCACCAAAGCGCCGCTACTCGACCTCGCCGGCAAACTCGCCGCCCACCCCGCCCCCGACGCCCGGGACTTCAGCGACCGGGCCCGCACCCTCCTGGCGGCATAGCACCGGAGAACAAAACGCCACAAGACACGCATAGCTATTTTCCTGGTGCAGGCCGTCCGTGCACGGTGGTTGGTCAGCCCAGCACGCGCCAGGGCTCGCGACCGTCCTCGTAGGGCTTGAGGTCACGTGCGTACTTGGGGTGGACCGGTTCGCGGCGCACGACGATCCGCAGGCCCTCGGGCCGGCCAGTCAGATCGAGCAGGCCGGTGATCTCCACCAGGGCCGCGTCGTCGCGGGGACAGCCCTTCGCGTCCAGCGCGGGCGTCCACGCATCCTCGGGGACCTTGGCCAGCGCCGCCCAGAAGTCCTCGTCTCGGCTCCACCCGACCGAGAACTCCCAGCGGTTGGCCTTGTTGCCGCCCCCGGAGGCGATCCAGGCCAGCCACTCCTTGGTGGCTCCGGCGCCGTCGGCGCGGAAGAGGATCGTGCGTCGGCGGCGGGTGG
>Ga0213875_10000214_pt1 | contig 58646 bp, 42 predicted proteins | sample BarmaccomBMRX_R8_FD_160105 | JGI IMG/M metagenome (GOLD analysis project Ga0213875, IMG submission 160105) | Root-associated microbial communities from Barbacenia macrantha in rupestrian grasslands, the National Park of Serra do Cipo, Brazil - RX_R8 | ecosystem: Host-associated > Plants > Roots...
CCAACGTCTTAAAGATGCGCTTTGTGAAACGGTGGCGCGGGGCGAGCAGGCGATTGTCTTCCTCAATCGGCGTGGCTTTGCCACCTATGTGCAATGCCTGGGATGTGGCCATGTCGAACGCTGCCCGAACTGTGATGTGACCCTGACCTACCACCGCCGAGCACAGATGCTGCGCTGCCATCACTGCGATCATGCGGCTCCTGTCTTAGAAGAGTGCCCGCAATGCAAAGGCTGGATGATTGGCTTCACCGGCACGGGGACGGAAAAAGTGGAAAGTGAAGTGGCCGCTTTGCTTAAAGAGCGTGGCTTATGTGCCGCAACCGTTTTACGTCTCGACCGCGACACCACTTCGCAGAAAGGGGCACATGGCAAAATCTTGGGCGAGTTCCGGCAGGGCAAAGCGCAGGTTCTCATCGGCACTCAGATGGTGACTAAGGGGCTGGATTTCCCGAAAGTCACATTAGTTGGCGTGATTGCCGCCGATACTGCCCTCAACGTGCCCGATTTCCGTGCTGCCGAGCGCACTTTTCAATTATTGGCCCAGGTCGCGGGACGTGCCGGGCGCGGTGAACAACCTGGACGAGTTTTGATTCAAACGCTCTGTACCGATCACTATGCTATTGAGTCGGCACGCTCCCAGGACTATGAAAAGTTCGTGGAGCAGGAAATGGAGTTGCGCAAACTGCCGCCCTATCCACCTTTCTCCTATGTAGTCAACATTATTGCCCAGGATGAAGATGCGGCTGTGGCACAAAAACGTATTCAAACCTTAGCCCTGCAATTTCAGGGTGCTATTGAGCGCGAAGGTGGCGCGACAGAACTCCTCGGCCCGGTAGATTGCCCACTCTCTCGCGTTAAAGGTAAATACCGCTTTCATCTCATGTTGCGCGATCGTAGCCGTCCCCGCCTGCACCGAGTCCTGGGCGTTTATGACCGCCTCTCCCGCGATGCCCGCGAAGGTATCACCATTGATGTGGATGCGATGACGATTATGTGAGGATTGAACCGCCAAGGACGCCAAGAGCGCCAAGGAAGAAGAGGGGGAGAAGGGGAGAAAAGGAGAGGGGAAAGTGGGGAACAAGGTAGAGCCAGAGTGTGTCATGCTGAGCGCAGCCCCGCCAGTTCTCTTTAGCGGAGCGATTCTATACTGAGCCAGAAGAGTATGCATAACGATCATTAGGGGCAATTATTTATGCCAGCTATGGGGAAATGTACAATCTGTGGCGCGGACAATCCTTATCGGAAATTGAACTGCGATAGCTGTGGCGCACAACTGCCCTGGGCCACTGCCATCTTGTCTAAAACCAGCCCATTTCCTAATACCCCAAGTCCTACTCAGGCAGTTCCTATGCAGTGGGTGCCGACAGTACAGGGATTGGCTCCACATGTGGGGATTGTAGCGGCGTGGTCAGCGTTGGCCTTTATGTTCTGGCTACTAGTTTTGATAGCAGAAATTCTGGCACTCTTTACTCCAGTTATTTTGTTAGGGAGCGCAATATGGGTCATCTTCGATGCATCTCGCTTAGGTGCTCGGCACGGGCAATTGAGAGGTTTTTTTGATCTTTCTCCCTGGCAGTGGGGGTTTTGTTGCTTTATGTTTTCACCAGTTTTCTTTCCCGCTTACTGCCTATCCCGGCCTTTGTATCAGAAGATTGCAACCAACCCACAGCTAGCGGCGTCATCGTTGGGAATTGCACGCCCAAAGGTAAATGCTGTGTGGCTCGTAGTCGGCTTGATTGCATTAGAGGCTGTGGGGACTATGGTTGTTCTGACCGTCACTGGCGCAGGTATGCATGATGAGCAGGTGGCTCAACAGCAACAAATTCGAGAATCACAGGACAAACGAGCAAACCTTGAAGAAAATCTTAAGGCAAGTATTAATAGTGACTTACAGAAGAGGGGAGAAACACGAACCTGCACCCGTGTAGTTTTGATCAAAGAGACAGACCGTTATTACAAAGGCGTCACTGAGTATTCCGACAATACGCGTGCCAATGTATCGGTTGAATTAGATGAGGATGGCCGAGCCATGTATGAGACAGGGCCGCTTGGTCAATAGTTATTCCAACTACCTCCTATCAGTGACCTTAAAGTAAGGGAAACTCCATACTTTGTCCTCGGCAGATTTAACCTTTTGCAGCATTGAACAGACTATCACTCTTATTCCCTTTCTCCTTCTCTCCTCTTCGTCCTTGGCGCTCTTGGCGGTTCAAAATTAAACAACCATGCTTGAGATTGCCCACGCTGTAGATAGTTATCATTCCCGCAGTGAGGATCGCGTTGAGATTATTCACCGTGGGCAGTGTGCCGTTATTGTGGTGGCGGATGGGGTTGGGGGCAGAGCGGAAGCAGCGGAGTTTGTTATCCATGAAGTGAAGGTGGCGCTGGCTAAACTCACTTTGCCCTGTGAGCCAGTAGACTGGTGCAGCCTCCTCTGTGACATTGATGGTGCCCTGGCTGACGATGCTCAAGCGGGTGAAACGACAATTGTCATTGCTGCTGTTTCTGCAAACGGCATAAATGGAGCCAGCGTTGGGGATTCGGTCGCGTGGTTGATAACTTCTGGTGGCTACGATGACCTGACTGAAAGACAAGAACGTAAGCCTTTTCTGGGTAGTGGCGCGGCGTGGCCAGTGGCATTTCAAACGCGCAAACTTGAGGGGACGCTCTTAGTAGCCACCGATGGCTTAACGAAATTTACCTCTCCCGAAAGCATTTGCGCAGTGGCTTGTGAGGCAGAGATTGAAGCAGCAGTTCATCACCTCATTGAGTTAGTTCGTCCGCCATCGGGCAAGCTACCAGATGATATAGCAGTCGCGCTTTGCCGCCTATCAATCAACCACCAAGAGAGTCAAGGGGAGCAGAAAGGTTTAGCAAGAGTGAGTAACCTCTTTCGTAAATTTAAACAGTAAATCCTTCTCTCCTCTCCCTTGGTGCTCTTGGTGTCCTTGGCGGTTGATTCAATCACTGTTGAGCGCGATGAAAGTCTTCGCCTGCATGGTAGGAACTGCGCACGAAGGGGCCGGAGGCGACCATTGCAAAGCCGAGTCGTTCGCCGATGCTTTTGAGTTCTGCGAATTCGTCAGGGTGATAATATCGCTGCACCGGGAGGTGGCGGGGGCTGGGGCGCAGATATTGGCCGATGGTGACGAAGTCCACGTTGTGTGCTTTCAGATCGTGTAGCACCTCGACGATTTCTTCTTTAGTTTCTCCCAAACCAGTCATCAAACCACTCTTGGTTTTAATGGAAGAGTCGAAGGCTTTAACGTGCTTGAGTAAATCAAGTGAGCGTTGATATTTGGAGCCGGGGCGCACGGTGCGGTAAAGACGTGGCACGGTCTCGATGTTGTGATTGTAAACATCGGGCCGGGTGGCGGCGACGGCTTCAATATCCCCCGTCACGCCTTTGAAGTCCGGGGTTAAGATTTCGATTTTAGCCTGTGGCAACTGGGCACGAACCGCGTGGATGGTAGCTATCCAGTGGGCGGCACCACCGTCGGCAATGTCGTCGCGGTCAACGGAAGTTATAACAACATAACTCAGTCCCAGGCGTTGGGCAGCCGTGGCGACACGCTCTGGCTCAGTGGGATCAAGCGCGAGAGGACGATGGGTGGTGACGCTACAAAAGCCGCAGTTGCGGGTGCATTTATCACCGCCAATCATAAACGTCGCTGTGGCATGGCTCCAACATTCCCCGATGTTAGGGCAACGTGCTTCCTCGCAAACGGTGACAATGCCCAATTCTTTAAGTTGCTCCCCTGTATGCACAGTCTGGCGGGCTTTCCCGGTTTTGACTTTTAACCATTCGGGTAGACGTGGGTCAGGCTGCGCCGCATAAGCACGCCGCGAGGTGGCAAGGGATGAGGGAGTTGAAGGAGCTATAGATTCAAGTGGAATAAACTGTGTGTTGACCATTTTAGTATCCAGTCCGAAATGTTATCCATTTTTTACCACAGAGACACCGAGGCACAGAGATTTGAGAGAAGATGGGAAGGGCAAAGCTTACTTGCCTTACAAATTCGTAACCTATGATTTCAACTTCCTTCCTCTCAAATCTCTGTGCCGCGGTGTCTCTGTGGTGAGTTTCATCTTTATTGCTGACGTTGAATGGTAAGGGTGAAGTCCACAATGTCGAGTTGGGCTAAGTTGATACTGCCCGTAGGATCATCACTGAGCACATCATTCGCCGGTTCTTGCACTGTTTGAGCATTGGTGTAGGTGCGGTTGGCACGAATATCAAAAGTATTATAGAAATTGGGAAGTTGTGGCCCAAAAGCATCGTAGGCTTTGCGGGTGAAATCGTTAGGATCGCGGAGAATCGTATTCGTGGTGACGAAGTTCGTATCAAGATACTGAGTATTCGCCTTAAACAGCCGCGCCCCGCTATCCGTTAGGGCGTCCAGATCAAGGGTGAAACTGAGGGTGTTGCCGCCTCCGGCTGGCGTGGGGGCTACCACAAAGGCCCGCGAGGCACGATCCAGAGTTTCCGTAGTGGCGCTGGTGGCGGTGCGACGATAAACCGTATATTGGCCGCCCCGATACTGCACTAGAACTGTAAAAGAGCCACCAACGACGCCATTAGTCAGGTTAGTGAAGCCAACAATCGCGGCGGGGCCGGTGGATGAAATGTTATCGTCGTCAAAAGCGAAGTCGTAGATATAGGCATCGTTTATCGGTTGCTGGGTAGTCATCGTGACAACGAGGCGATTGTGTGCTGTGGGCACCGTCGGCCCGCCACTGGAAGGGTCGTGGGCGCAACCCGCTAATGCCAGTAGCACGCTAATGATAATCGCTGTGGCAGTCTGTTGAGGACGAAAGTTCATGTCTTTTAAGCCTTACTACTCTTTTGAGCCTTACTGCAAATTGTGCAGTTCCTATTAAAACATACCAAAATTCAAAACAATACCAAAATCGCCCAGGCGATATGGACGAAGGCATGAGTGAGGAACGCCGGTACAAAAGACTTTTCGCGCCAGGCCACTGTTCCCAATACCAATCCCCCGGCGAATGAACTGACAAACTCCGGCATCGGCTTATGATAGTGGGCGGCGGCAAAGAGAGTGGCTTGCAGGAGAATCGCCAGGACTGGGCCAAAGCCCTGAGCCATGCCAAATAAGAGGAAACCACGATGGAACCACTCCCAGCACAGCATGTAGATTGCTAATGAGAGCAATAACCACAGCCACGAACTGGCCCCGGTGATGGGTGGAAAATAGCCATAATGAGTGGCATCCGAGCGGTAGAAGGCGCGAGTGTTAGGGTCACGGGAGGCGAACCAGAGAAAGGGCAGCATGAAGGCAAACATCACCAAGGCCAACTTGAGATGCCTACGACATTGCTTAAAGTTCCAGCCATAGTTCCAGGCGTTATATTTTTGATCGCGTAGCCAATCGAGGTGGCCTAATCCCTGCGCGAAGAACATCCAGACAATACCGAGGGGCAATAGGAAATTAGCTACTACACTCAGACTAATCCAGCGATTCCATTCCTGCCCCGGGTTGATAACCGCCTGATTCTGCGCCCAGGAGAGAAAGCCGCCTGCAAGAAGGGTAAATAACGCTCGCAGGAAAAGGGTGGTCGGATTCTCATCATCTTCCCACGTCTCAGGCGTGGGTTCATCTAAGGGTGTGTCTGCGGGTGGAAGATCGGATGGTGGAGCAGAAGGAGCATCAGACAGTGAAGGCTCTAAATGAGCACCATCGGTAGCATTTTGATCTGATAAAGTTGTTTCATCTGGTGCTGCTGAATCCAATGGCGATGCCGAAGCTAACTCCTGAGTTGCGGGTTCTGCTAATAGTGGCGGCTCGCTGGCTGGCTCAAGTTTGCTCAAGGCTTCAGAGTCAGCTAAGGGAACCTCCGTTAGAGCTTGCCGGGACTTAATTGCATCAGGCACCTGACCTGAGTGGTCAGCCAATTCAATCTCTGCTCTATTATCCTCTGGTTTATCTTCCGACGGATACTGGTGATCAGTCATGCTCAATGGTTATTAAATTCCCTTTTGCCAGCGTGCCATCCAATTACGGGCATGAAGACTGCAACAAATCCAGCTTTAGAGACACGTACTTGCGATTGCGCTGTCATAAAGATTGCGGGTTACCCCCGCACCTTCGGTTCCCTTAGCAGTTTGACACGAGGGCGTGTGCAGAGTAAGATACGCAAAGTGAGAACGTGCCTAAAATACCAGAGAAAGTGGCTCCTTCCTTATGTTATCCGAACGCATTAATCGCATTCAGCCGTCGCCGACCCTGACCATTTCGGCCAAAGCCAAAGCGATGCGCGCTGCTGGTGAAGACGTTATCTCTTTTGATGTAGGAGAACCCGATTTCGATACGCCAGAGCACATTAAAGAAGCATGTATCAGAGCCTTGCGCGACGGCGACACCAAATATACCGCTGCGGCAGGCACCCCGCAATTGCGTGAAGCCATCTGCCGCAAATTAAAACGCGAGAACAAGTTGGAATACGCGCCCGACCAAATCGTCGTTTCCTGCGGCGGCAAGCATTCGCTGTACAACATCTTTCAAAGCATCCTCAACCCCGGCGATGAGGTCATCATTCCCGCGCCTTACTGGGTGAGCTACCCCGACCAGGTGTTGCTCGCCGATGGCGTGCCAGTCTTCATCCAGGCCAGCCAGGAGCAGGGCTTTAAGATCACGCCCCAGCAATTGGCTGATTGCTTGAAAGCGCACCCACGGGCCAAGGCCATCGTGATTAACAGCCCCTCCAACCCGACAGGTGCCGTGTATCCGCCTGCGGCGTTGCGCGAGTTATGCCAGGTCTTGGAAAATTATCCCAATGTGCTCATCATCTCCGATGAAGTTTACGAGCATATGGTTTATGCGCCCAATCAGCAATGGAGCGTAGCATCCTATAACGAAGAGTTCCAGGCTCGCACGATCCTCGTGCATTCTTTCTCTAAGACCTATTCGATGACGGGCTGGCGCTTAGGCTGGACGAGTTCCAGCAAGGAACTGGCCTCCGCGATGGCGAAACTGCAAAGCCAGTCCACCTCCAACCCCACCAGTTTTGCCCAGGCGGGTGGGGTGGCCGCTCTGGATGGCCCGATTAATACCGATATGCTAGGCGAGTTTGAACACCGGGGTAAGGTCATCCGCGAGCTGCTCAAAGATGTGCCTGGCTTCACTTGCATCCGGCCCGAAGGCGCATTTTACGCCTTTCCCAAAGTAGACGGCATCTTCGGCGTGATGGTGGATCGAAACACGCAAATCAATTCCGCCAGCGACCTCGCTGCCTATCTCTTGCGCGCTGCGAAAGTCGCCGTTGTGCCCGGTGAAGGTTTTGGTGCGCCCGCTCACTTGCGCTTCAGTTATGCCACGTCGGAACACCTGATGAAAGAAGGCATCAACCGCATCCTCCAGGTGCTTCCTGAATAGAATTTATTCACCACAAAGACACAAAGAGCACAAAGAGGATAGAAGATGGAGGATCGAGGTTAGTAACAATTAACGGTATTACAGCAATTCTCTATTTCTATCCTCTAGTCTCCATCCTCAAAATTTCCTTTGTGCCCTTTGTGTCTTTGTGGTGAATTAGAAAAGGATAAACATCAATGGCAGATAATCAGGTGGATAAAGACCCTTCCAAACATCATTTGCACTCCGATGTAGCGCCGCCCAAGGTGGCGCGAGGATTAGAAGGCATTGTGGCCGCCGCGACGCAGATTGCCGAAGTGGATGGCGAACGGGGCAAACTGACCCTGCGTGGTTACGACATCAGCGAGTTATCGGGGTGCGTTTCTTTTGAAGAGGTTTGTTACCTGCTGTGGCATGGCAAATTGCCTAACCGCGCTGAACTTGACGACCTGCGCCAGCACATGAGCGCGTCGCGTGAGTTGCCCGCACCCGTCATGGCCGCCCTGCACGAACTTGCCCCCCATGCGGGGGGGATGCACATGGTGCGTATTGGCGCGTCCATGCTTTCGATTGATGATCCTGATGTAGACAATCTCGCCCCTGAGTCCTGCCGCAAACGGGCTATTCGGCTGCAATCTCAAATGGCCTCCATCGTGGCGCATTCCTACCGGTTAAAAACCGGACGCCCCATTGTGCAGCCCAAGCCGGAGCATGGCTTAGCGCAAGGCTTCCTCTATATGCTGGATGGGCAGGAGCCTGACGAAGCCCGCACCCAGGGCCTCAACTCCTATTTTGTTGCGGTGTGCGAACACGGCTTAAACGCTTCTACTTTTACCGGGCGCGTGGTGATATCCACGAACTCCGATATGGTGTCGGCGCTAACGGCGGCGGTTTGCTCCCTTAAAGGCCCCCGGCATGGTGGTGTGCCCGGCCCGGTGCTGAAGATGCTGAATGAGATTGGCTCTCCCGAAAAAACCGAAGCCTATATCCGCAAAGAAATTAGTGAAGGCCGACGTATTATGGGCTTTGGCCATCGCATCTATAAAGTGCGTGACCCGCGTGGCGCACTGCTCTCGGACGCTGCCGAAAAGATGGCCGAACTCACCGGCGACCGGCAACTTTTAGACCTGGCTAAATCCGTCGAAGAAACCACAGTGCGCGTGTTAGCCGAAGTCAAGCCAGGTCGTGACCTGTATGCCAACGTCGAGCTTTTCGCCGCCCTCATTCTACATGCAGTGGATGTGCCCTCGGAACTCTTCACCCCCTGTTTCGCCATTGGCCGCACCGCAGGCTGGATCGCCCACATGATTGAGCAATTAGAAGAGACTAAGATTATCCGCCCCGAATCCGTTTATATCGGCCCGCGTGATCTCAAGTTTACGCCTATAGATGAGCGAGATTGACTTCGGGATTAGGGTTTGGGTATAGGGTTTACTAACCCGAGCGGGCTAAGTGGAAAAGCCCCCTGAACGGGGCTGAGGAGCGTTCCTGTGCGCCGGGGTAGCCCCGTTCAGGGGGCTTCTCTATTCAGCCCACTGCTTTAGCGGTGGGTCTTGTTATGCCTTGGCACCTAAAACCTATACCATAACTTCCTCTGATATAATTCCTTCCATGAAGATTAAGCAAGTCTGCTTGTTCGCCGCTTTGTGTGGACTTTTATGCCTGGTGCCACATTCTCCGGCGCGTGCTAATGGTGCTTCAACTTTAGGGCAGGCAAATGCCTTAGAAATTCCTGCTGTGCCGCGTGAGTTTCGCGGCGTGTGGGTCGTTTCGGTGGGGAATGGTAACTGGCCTTCGCGCTGTGACCTCACTGCTGATCAACAGAAAGCGGAATTAATCGCCATTTTAGATCGGGCGGTGCAACTTAAGCTCAATGCGATTGTGCTACAAATTCGTCCGGTCTCCGATGCGCTCTATAACTCGCCTAAAGAACCCTGGTCGGCCTTTTTGACAGGGCAATTGGGACAGCCACCCAATCCGCTTTATGATCCCCTCGCCTTTGCGGTGGAAGAAGCCCACAAGCGCGGCCTGGAATTACACGCTTGGTATAACCCCTTTCGTGCCACCCTCACTGTTAAAAATGGGCCAGTTCCGCTCAACCACGTCACGCAGACGCACCCGGAATTGGTGCGGCAATATGGGAAAGACCTATGGCTTGATCCGGGTGAGCCTGGCTCGACTAATTATGTGCTATCGGTAGTGCAGGACATTGTGCGTCGCTATGACATTGATGGCATTCATATTGATGACTATTTTTATCCTTACGTCATCAAAGATGCCAACAAAAATAATGTAGATTTTCCTGACGACGCGACTTACCAGAATTATGTGCAGGGCGGCGGCACGCTCACTCGCCACGACTGGCGGCGCGATAACATTAACAACTTCGTGCGGCGTTTTTATGAGATGGTCAAAGCCGAGAAGCCCTGGGTCAAGGTTGGCATCAGCCCTTTTGGTATCTGGCGACCGAAGAATCCACCCAGTGTTGAGGGCATGGACGCTTACGAAGAAATCTATGCCGACTCCAAGTTGTGGCTCAACAAGGGTTGGGCGGACTATTTCGCGCCCCAGCTCTACTGGGCCATTGCTGCCCCTAAACAAAGCTACCCCGACCTGCTCAAATGGTGGACGGAGCAGAACACGCAGCATCGTAATTTGTGGGTGGGTAATTATACAGGCCGTTTATCTTTTACCGACCCCAAGACCAGCTTTAAGCTGGAAGAAATCCCTGCGCAAGTGCAGGCGACCCGCAATCAACCGGGGGCGACTGGCAATATCCACTTCGATATGGACGTATTGATGAAGAACCAGGATTTAGCCAATCTCCTGATGCAAGGGGTCTATGCTCAACCGGCCCTGGTGCCTGCCTCGCCCTGGTTGGACAGCGTGCCCCCGGCCCAGCCTAAACTCAACTTAACCAAGACGACCAATGGCACGAGCCTAAATTGGCAGGCAGGCAACGAGGAACCCGTCTGGCAGTGGGTGCTGCAAACCCATCGCAACGGTGCCTGGACTACAGAAATATTACCCACGCAAACACTTAATCGCAGTTGGCCAAGTGATGCCAATAAGTCTGATATGATCGCTGTATCCGCTGTAGACCGTTGCGGTAATCAAAGCATTCCAGCTATTGTGCGGCTTAATGAGTAGTCCAGCGCAGGAATTCATGCAGCGAGGATAGTGCTTGGTGTCCACTGTACGGGCGCTATATGCATTCTGCGTTAGATAATTTTGCATAGCTCACCTAAGAATCTAACCCCAGAGTTCCCCTTGACTGAAAGCTGAGAGTAGAATACGAATTTTGCTTCGGTATATAAAGGGCTTGATTTGGTTTTTAGCATCTAAGGGGGAATGCACATGGCATTTTGGCGCATCCATTTAATCAAAGTCGTCCTTGCTGTGTTCATGCCGCTACTATGGGGACGCTTGGGCTGGTCAGCGGAAAACCCTATTGTTCCCCGCGTCATTAAGGGGTTTGCCACGACGCACAGCGGCACGCCGGTGGCGGGAGTAGTTCTCTACTTGCTCGATTTACCCCCCAGCCAAATCAAGGGCGGGTAGTGACTGATGCCCAAGGCCGTTTCGTCTGGACAGTGCCGCCGGACGTGGCCTGGAACGTGCCGCAAGATACTTCTCCAGGGAACGAGGCTCTCGCCTGCTATGCGCTGCCTCTTGGCCCAGGTTGGCAGGCACGAGTGGCGCTGGCCCCACACTATGATGCCATTGGCGGTCCGCGCACCTTGATGGAAAAGGCTACGCGGCGCTGTGCTACACGTTGGGTGCGCGCTGGAGCGAACTCAGAGTTGGCTGTGGTGCTGCCAGACGCGGGGTGGATCAACGTATTGGTGCGTGCCCCTGACGGGCAAGCCTTATTGCAGCACGCGGTTCAGGTTGTCGTGCCGGATACCTTCGCAAATTATGCTGGCGCAGTCGTGTATGAAGGGACGACTGATACCACAGGGCACTTGCATTTGCGATTCTATCCGGGCCTGCGACGGTTCCGTGTATTCGTCCCTGGTGTTGGTTTTGGTTCTACCGGCATGGTGGAAGTTCTGCCAGGACGAGAAGCAACGGCTCAAATGCCGCCACTGGCACGTTTTGCCCGTGTCTCCGGCACCGTTGCGCCCAGCCTGATACGCGCAGGCGCATACGTCTCTCTGGATGACTCTTTTGCGGATGAGCATAAATGGTATAACCCGCACGCTGTTGTAGACGAACAGGGTCATTTCATGCTGGATGGCGTCCTGCCCGGCGAGCATCTCCTGACCTTAGTGGGTAGTCAACAACCTGCGACTGCCATAAGCCTGATGGTGTCGCCTGGTGAGCAGGTCACGGGCCTTGTCTTGTCACCACCCTCCACTGATAACAAGAGCATGAGTTTTAATCCGAGGCCATTGCAAACGGCAAACAAGGCTGAAACTGCCAAGCCCTTAGTGCATGGACGGGTGACGGATGTGACAGGTAAACCTATTGCCGGGGCTGATGTCTACGCAATATGCTCTTATGACGGTGGAATTCGACAATACCAACAAGTAGTAGCTGGTAAAACGGGACAAGATGGCACCTATCGCATCTCTGATCTGCCCATTGGCATGAGCGGCCCGACTGTTTCCCTTGTGGCTGGCCATGCAGGGTATCCAATTGCTCTAGCCTCCGCCCAGGGTGAGGCTCATGAGGCGTCTGCTACGGGAGCTATCTCCACCGGTCTTGGTGCAGTTCCTACGACGTTTCATGGCGATCTGGTATTGCCTGTAGGTCATCCCGGACTGGCAGTGCAGGTGCTGCGGGCAGGCAAACCTCAAACCGGTGTGGCCGTGCGCCTGACGCCACAGTCGGGAACGGGGCTGTTTGATCGTTTTTACGTTGGCTCATCACACGGCCCTGCCAGCCAACGCGTGGAGAACCTCTTAGAACCGTCAGCCACGACCAATGCCAATGGCGAGGCACACTTCACTGATTTAACCCCTGGCTTGTGGAACATTAGCGCAACAGATGGTCAAGCTAACGCACTAGATTCGATAGGCCGATGGAATGGCGGCACGGCTCCGACCTCGGCCTTCAACATCAGCACGGGTATCATTGTCGGGAGTGGCCCAACTCGTCACTTCATACTGAGCATTTATCCTCAACCCAATGAGGTGGCCTTCCAGGTATTAGACCCCAAAGGGCGACCTCTGGCCAACTCGTCGGTTGCCTTTGAATATGGACTGGCGGTAGTTGCAAATGGTGCCTCTACCAGTGCTAAGGTGGATCAGCAGGGTGTCAGCAAGTATAGTTTCGAGCAGCCTGGCCTGTGGCGCATTCTGACTCGTTTCCGTGATAGCAAGTTAGAATCCATTCCCGCCTCCGCTGAGCCGTTTTACCAAGGTAGCGCGGTGTTAGCAGTATCACCTGCACAACCTCATGGGCAACCCGTTGTCATCCACAGCGTCCGACGTGGGCCAGGGCGCATTCGCGTGCGTCTCCTGGACGAAGCGTGCCGCCCCGCTACTGGCGCGGTCTACATTGGTGATGACTTTGAAAATGCCCGCTATGCCGCTTCCATTAATGCCAAGACACCTGGTGTAGCATCGCCAAATATGGCATCCACTAACATATCTAGACCTGACGTTTCTGGTGAGATCATCTTTCCCGATATGGCATCGGGGAATTATCAACTGCGGGCGAACTATGCTGACCAGGCCACTGCGCCTAACCTGGGACGCGATGATGAGCCACTCCCTACTGATGCAGTTCTCACCGCAGTGAAGCTGTTGGCTCCTCAGACAGTTGTTGTGAAATCGAATGAAACAAGTCTGGTCACGTTCAGCCCGCAGACGCAGGGTTATGTCAAAGGGAAAGTGGCGACCCCCGATGCGCCTAGCAACTATGCGATGTATATCCCGTATTACTCGGATATGCACCCAATTGTGCGTTACAACCGGAAAACTGGCGAGTTTGTGGCCGGGCCATTTGCGTCCGGGAAGACCCGGCTCCATGTCCAGCCCTATAGTTCCACACCGGGTGGCCCGCCAGCAACAGGACAAGATTTTTGGGTGGAAGTAGTGGGTGGGCAAGTGACCCACACTGTACTCACGTTCCATCAGGAGCCGACCACTGTCCCTGCTAACAACACTGAGTCCGTACTGACCATGAGCGGGATATTCTCCTCGAACCGCCACAGCCCTCTGGTGGGCCAGGTGTTGATGCCAGACGGCAAGACTCCGGCTTGGGGTGCGCGAGCGGCTCTCGTGGTGCCGCAGACCTGGCAACCGATACAGATGGCGAGAACCGATGCGCTGGGGCGGCTGAATGTAGCGGATTATTGGTATACAGGCGAGGCACCTGCAACCCCGCCTGCTGGCAGTCCAACTGAGCCAGTCCTGGTGACTTGGCTGCCCGGCTCCAATGGGGCGACAGTGGTGCCTTATGTCGCTAATCAGCCACCACGCCTGGTGCTACCCGTGCCCATTGCAGTGCGGGGCCATGTTACTGTAGGTGGTCAACCAGTGACTGGCTTGTCTTCTTCCTTTCGTGTCCTGGCAGCATATCAAGGACGGGGTAAGTTGAACTCGATCTTGAGCGTTATGGTGACAGCCCAAGCCGATGGTTCATTTGAGTTGGCTGGTCTGACTCCAGGCACTTACGAGGTGCAAGCGTGTCGGGATGGTATCTGGCTGTCGCAAAGCCAATCTATGGTTGTGGGGCGCAGTGCGCTAACGCCCTTGACGCTTGACATCGCTCCCCCCGGTGCACCGGTTCTAGTTCACTTAGTGAATACCCAGGGTAAATCGCTGCTCAATCGCCAATTGAGGGTGTTACGCCCATCAGGGCCACTGACGAGTGCACTGTGGCCGCAGACCCTTACTACTGACTCTACTGATGTGGTGAGGTTAGAAGGTCTGGAAGTCGGGGTGCATCAACTCGATATTGCTCCTCAGTCTGCTGGAGAGATACGCTCTAATCCAGCAGGAGACCCCGCGCCACAGCACACGGCACCTATTCGTGTTAAGCCATTCAGAGCTGATATTTCGCCCACATCGGAGACGATAGTTGTACACGATTAACCTCTCTGATGTTCATATTATTGGATAACTTCTCTACGTCAAATTTAGTCACATGCAGCAAAAAATCTCCATTCATTGTAGAATGAAAAGACAGCATAGCTTCCAAGCGTGTCCTGAAATATGGCCAGAGCAGGCCAACAAAATCTTAAGAGAAGACGAGTAAAGCAAGCGATGACTCCAACTACAGGCGAGAAGATTAGAATTGAAGACAGCAAGCTGATTGTGCCAGATAATCCAATCATTCCTTTCGTGCGCGGCGACGGCACGGGGCCGGATATTTGGGCGGCTTCTGAGAAGGTATTTGATGCTGCCGTGCAGAAAGCTTATGGTGGCTCGCGCAAGATTACCTGGCACGAAGTGTTCGCGGGTGAAACGGCTTTTCAAAAATTTGATAACTGGTTGCCCGATGAAACCGTCGAAGCCTTTCGGGAATACCTTGTCGGCATCAAAGGCCCGCTCACCACACCCGTGGGCGGCGGCATCCGCAGCTTAAATGTGGCCCTGCGGCAGATGTTGGATTTGTACGTCTGCTTGCGTCCCGTGCGCTATTTCAAGGGCACGCCCTCGCCGGTCAAAAATCCTGAGAAAGTGAATATGGTGATCTTCCGCGAGAACACCGAAGACATCTATGCCGGGTTAGATTACCAGGCAGGCTCGGAAGAGGCGATTAAGCTTTTATTGTTCCTGCGCAACGAAATCCCCGCTGACTTCAAGAAGATCCGCTTTGGCGAAGCCTCCCCGGAAAGGGTGGGGTTGGGCATCAAACCTGTCAGTCGCCCCGGTACAGATCGTTTGGTGGCAGCGGCAGTACGCTATGCGATTGAGAACAAGCGCAAAAGCGTGACTTTTGTGCATAAGGGCAACATCATGAAGTACACCGAAGGTGCCTTCCGTGACTGGGGTTACGGCATCGTGCGTAAGGAGTTCGCTGACCAGACTTATACCTGGGCGCAGTGGGAAGAGACTAAAGCGACAAAAGGTGAGAAGGCCGCTAATGCCGAGCAAAAACGAGAATTGGCTGCTGGTAAGGTATTGGTCAAAGATGCCATTGCTGACATTACTTTGCAACAGGTGCTAACACGCCCTGATGATTTCGATGTCATTGCCACCTTAAACTTGAATGGTGACTATCTTAGCGATGCCCTCGCGGCCCAAGTCGGTGGCATCGGCATTGCGCCAGGGGGCAATATTAATTTCCTGACAGGCCACGCCATCTTCGAGGCCACGCATGGCACGGCTCCCAAATATGCGGGGCTCGATAAAGTCAATCCTGGCTCAGTAATTCTATCGGGTGAGATGATGCTCGGTTACTTGGGGTGGCGCGAGGCTGCTGACCTGATTATTAAAGGTCTAGATGGCGCGATTGCTTCCAAACGTGTGACTTACGACTTTGCCCGCCTCATGCGCGGCGCAACCGAGATTAAATGCTCTGAGTTTGGCCAGAACATTATTGACCACATGGAGTAAAGCCAATTTTAATGGAACGCAAAGCTTCGCTACGCTAATTTCATGCGCTATTTGAACTATATTGTTAATTAAATGGTGTGGGCTGGCGTTGCAGAGCATAGCGTAACTTCGTTTTGCGTCCTATTATTTTGAATAGAGTCCCCAAGATGTTGGAGTGACTTCAAGTGTAAGGGCTTGCAGGTGGCAACTCCTATGCGCAACCCGCGCCCATTAGAATCTCAAGACGTGCATTCGTATAACGCCCTGCTTCGCGTGGGGCGTTTTCGCTTGTGGCTGTGCGTTCTCATCAGCCTGTGGTTAGGGCTTTTCTGGTCTCTGCCGCCTGCATTAGATCAGGAGCAACCCACCTCGCAGGCGGAATCGCACACGACACACAGGGCAAAGCGTCGCAAAAGGATTATTGCTGACTCTCCAACGCCCCAAGACACTGCTACTCCAGCAGCCAGTGACACGCCCAACAGTGATGCTACCCCTAACAGCGATGCCACGCCACAAGCAACGGCAACCAACACTGCAACGCCTGCTGCATCGCCCTCTGCATCCAACTCGGCCACACCTGCAACGCCAGTGCCGCTGGTTACGCCCGCTCCTTTCAATGCTATCAGTAGTGAAGTGCCGCGCGGTTTTGGCCGCACCGTGATTGTGGTACTGGGCGGCGTATCATGGGGTGAGTGGGCTGGCCTTAGCGCAGGCACCAGCACGCTGACACCTGGATTTAAGCAGATTCTGGAAGAGGGTGCCCTGGCCGCCGCGCGTTTACCGGGTGAGGCTGCTGAGGGGGCCAGCGTTGATGATTTTGAAAAACCTCAACGCCAATCTCTCCCAATGGAAGCGATTTCGTCAGCCCTCTTACGGGCAGCGGCGGTGCTTTCCGCAGGCGCCACCAAAAACTTGCCACATTCCATTCCTGCTGTAGCGGCCTTAACCCTGGGGGCGGGAGAACATCTCAATGTGCAGTCGCCCTCATACGAAGAGGCCCCATCAGAGGTGGTCTATGCGCGGCGCACCGATTTTTCCGCTGCGCCGGAAGCCCTCTTAAACCTGGGTTGGGGTGCCTTGAATGCTGCGCCCAATGTGGGGCCGGATGAGTTAGCCCACTCAACTTGTGGCGCTCTGGGCGATGCTGTCCATCAAGCGGGGGGACGCACGGCGGCGCTGGGTTCAGCCGATACCAGTTATCTGCGCGGGCGTGGCCTGCTGTTGCGTGAATGGGCCTTAGTCGGAGAGAATGGGCAAGGCATCGTGGATGGCGGAGATGTCTCACGCCAATTGCTGGCCCGCGATGCCACTGCGCCTTTTGGTCTGCGCACCAATGCCCGCGCGTTACTGGCTGCTTTCGATGCGGCTTTGCAAGATGATAAAACGGCTCTTATTACGGTGGAGTGGGGCGACACCCGGCGGGCCGCGCTCTATGCGCCCTGGTGCAGCCCCCAGACAGCGGCCCGCCATCGCCGTGATGCACTGTTGCGTGCTGACGCCTGGTTGCGCGCGATGCTGACGCGCTTGACGGACGTGCGCCGTGATCGCCTGGTGGTATTAGCTGTGCCTGACCTTGATACAACTCAGCCACAATGGTTGCCGCTCGTTTTGTGGCGTCCCCTGCGCGGTGGGCAGGGGGCATTGCTGCAAATGAATCACGATGGTCAAGGCCCCGGCATTGTTTCCCTCGAAAATGTCTTCTCCACGCTCTTAGAGCGGCTGAATGTGCCGCCCGCCCCTGGTAGCGCGGGAGTCTTAGTTGAAACCGGCAAACCGGCAGCGGCTTCTAAACGCCTGGCCCGCCTGCTCGCTCTGCAAGCAGGCGTGGAATGGCTGGATGCCGCGCGTGCTCCCAGTCAAGGTCTCTGGGATTGTTGTTTTGTGCTAACCATGCTGCTTTCATTGGGCCTGTTAATGCAGCAGGTGAGTGTTGGTCAACTATACACAAATAGCCCGTCTCAAACTGCAACCAACGGTGACGCCACCAGGCAGGGCCGACAATGGGCGCATAGCGGCTGGTTTCTGGTGATGCTCTTGCCCCTGCTGGGATGGCTGGTGGGGCCATGCCTGGAAGCCACCTGGCGTTTCGGCCACTTAACCAGTAATGTTGAAACTTCCAGTAGTCAGGCGGGTGCTGGCACGGATTGGAAGTTGGTGCTTTCTTTATTGGGCGTGGCGCTACTGATTTTAGGCGTGCTGGCCTTGGCGCGTAAGATGTTTGGCCGCGTACGACTCCGTGCTGTCGGCATTGGTTTGACCTGGATAATTCTGACCCTTATAGGACTGCTGCTGGGTGGCTTTGCTTTGCCGTGGAATGCCTTATTAGGGTCTTCACTGCTCAACAATCCTACCACACGCATCGGCGACCTGTGGGCACTCTTGCTGATCTCCGCCACACTCCTCGGAGTCGCCGGGCTAACCCAACCATCATTCCACGATGTCTTCCCCACAGGTGATAAGACTTCCACCAGAAAGGGCAGCGAAGTGGCGTTAGAATCGCGCCGTGTCATCAATCTCCGGCCAGCCGCGTTATGGATGATCGTCGTGACTCTCTTGTTGCTATCGGGTGGGTGGGGTGGCTGTAATCCAGCGGCGGCGGTGGTGGCGGCCCTGGGCTTTAGCGCAATGTGGCTGCGTTTATGGCTGGAGCGTGCCGAACGTGCTCATCGCCTGCGCGTACGTCGTGCGGCGACCATGACTATTGCCGCCTTAGCTATTTTGCTGCTCTGGCAACGCGGCGGTTGGACACTGGTTGAAACTTCCCTATCAAATTGGTGGCCTGGCTGGTTAGCGACCTGGCACCTCGTCTGGTGGGACATCGCCTTTGCCACTACTTTATTAGCCACCATTATGTTGCTTATCTGGCTGCGCCCTATTCTGCGCGTCTATTTGCAATCCCGCTATTCCTTCCGCGCCATGCTGTTAGGCACCAGCATCGCCGCCTTAGCCGCACTACTACTCTTTGGTTCTTATGGTCCGCCACTGATTGCACTTTATACTCTTGGGGCTGCTATCTATGAATTAATGGGCATCTCTCCTGCGGGAGTAAAAAATATAACAGCCTGACGAAACGAAACATGGAAATGCTAATGCAAGGTGCAACGTCAGTTGTCAAATGCCGTCTATTATAGAGTCGTCCAATATCACAGCCATTGATAAGAAATGTTAATTTGGCATTAAGCAGCGGGTGGGGTAAAATATCCAACGTTGCAGCCGCTTAAAGATTAAAATAACAGCATGTTAGCCCAGGGGAGGCGCTTCGACGATGCACGACGCTCACCATTGGAAACATCCGTTGCCAGCCGCACCGAAACCTGAAACCACACAATCGGAAGTTAATTTTTCCGTGCAAAAATATCAAGACAATTCCTTAGCCGAGTTTCAAGAGAATGCCGAAGGCCGACCACACGAAGAATGCGGGGTCTTCGGCATTTATGCGCCAGGCGTGGAAGTCGCCCGCCGCGCCTTTTTCGGGATTTTCGCTCTTCAGCATCGCGGCCAGGAATCGGCTGGTATCGCGGTGACGGATGGCACCGATATTCAATTGCACCGCGCGATGGGGTTGGTAACGCAGGTCTTCGATGAAGACATCCTGGCGAACCTGCCCGGCCATATCTCAGTTGCCCACACCCGCTATTCCACCACTGGCTCCTCCAAGGCGTGTAATGCCCAGCCGATTTTAACGCAATCGTCTGAGGGGTTAATGGCTCTGGCGCATAATGGCAACCTCGTCAATGCGGTGCTGCTGCGGGCCGAGATGGAGGAAGCCGGTATCCAGTTTGAGACCACAATGGATACCGAAATCATCGCCAAGACCATCGAATCTCTCAATGACAGGCCCTTAGAAGATGCGCTTCTCGAAACGATGGCGCGCATTCATGGAGCCTATTCCCTGGTGATGATGACGCATGACACGCTCATCGCCATGCGCGACCCCAACGGTGTGCGCCCGTTGTGTTTGGGCCGCTTGAGCAACAGTGAAGATGGCGAAGCCGCCGGTTATGTGGTGGCCAGCGAAACCTGCGCCTTAAACGTGGTGGGCGCGGAATACGTGCGTGAAATCGAGCCGGGCGAAATCGTCTTTATTAATAATGAAAAGATAGAGTCGGTCTTCTATAAGGGCCTGGTCGAGCACCGCGAAGATCGCCCTGCCCTCTGCATTTTTGAGTTTATTTATTTAGCGCGTCCCGACTCGCAGATTATGGGGCGCAATATTCACCAGGCGCGGCGCACAATGGGCGAGAAGTTGGCCCAGCAAGACCCGGTGGAGGCGGATGTGGTCATTGGTGTGCCCGACTCTGGCACGCCTGCGGCCATTGGTTATGCGGCGGGTTCGGGCATTCCCTACCAGGAAGGTTTGATTAAAAACCGCTATATCCAGCGCACCTTTATCCAGCCCGATCAAACGCAACGCGAGTTAGGCGTGCGTCTCAAACTGACGCCCTTGCGCGATGTCTTAGAAGGTAAGCGCGTGGTCGTGGTCGAAGATTCCATTGTGCGCGGCACCACTACCAAACGCATCGTGCAGATGATCCGCGATGCGGGAGCCACCGAAGTGCATCTGCGCATATCCAGCCCCCCTTATAAATGGCCTTGCTTCTATGGCATTGATACCGCTGCCCGCAAAGACCTCATTGCCTATCAACGCAGTATTGAAGAAATCCGCCAGTATAATGGGGCCGATTCGCTGGCCTATATCAGCATGGATAACTTGATTAATGCTGTCGGTCAGCCTAAAAACCTGTTTTGCCGCGCTTGCTTTGATGGCGAATATCCGATCACCATTCCGCATGATGTGAAATTTACCAAACTCGTTTTGGGTGAGGATGGCAACGGGAATGGCAATGGCAGCGCACCCGTTAGCCCCGATGATCCCGGACCGGAGAGCAGTGACGTGGTCGTGCAAGAGGACGCTGTGCCGACGCCCGTAACGGTTTAGGTGAGTCCATTACCCTGGCCCCTGATTGAAATTGGCGGCTGCAAGACCAAACCCACCTTCGTGGGTTCCTAATCTGCGTAGGCGGTTTTGTTTGTAGCCTCCGATTTTCAATCGGAGGCTTTTATTTGAGTCTGAATTAATACATTATGGAATCTAACTCATCCCAAGCAACACCTGTCTCAACCTATGCCTCAGCGGGTGTGAACATTGAAGCTGGCAATGAAACCGTGCGGCGCATTAAGCCTTATGCCCAGGCGACCTTTATTCCGGGTGTTATCGGTGGCATTGGCGGCTTTGGCGCCCTCTTTCAGCCCGACTTAAGCAGCTACAGCGAACCCATCTTCGTATCCGGTACCGATAGCGTGGGCACAAAACTCAAAGTGGCTTTTGCCCTCGACAAGCATGATACAATTGGCATAGATTGCGTCGCCATGAATGCCAATGATGTCCTCTGCTGTGGTGCGCGTCCGTTGTTCTTTTTGGATTACCTGGGCATTGGCAAGTTAGAGCCGGAAGTCGCTGAGGCGATTATCAAAGGAGTCGCCGATGGTTGCCAGCAGGCGGGTTGCGCCCTGATTGGTGGCGAGACTGCCGAACTCCCTGGTCTGTATGCACCGGGTGAATATGACCTCGTTGGTTTCTGCGTGGGCATGGTAGATAAGCCGCGTCTCATTGATGGCTCTAAAATCATTCCTGGTGATGTCATTTTGGGTCTCTCGTCTTCTGGTGTGCATTCCAACGGCTACTCTCTGGCTCGTAAAGTCTTAGAGCCGCTGGGCTATGACACCTACCGTGACGATTTGGGCACTACTGTAGGCGAATCCCTCTTAACACCAACGCGCATCTATGTGCGCCCGGTGCTATCTGTGTTAGAAACGGTGCCGGTGAAGGGTATTGTGCATATCACGGGTGGCGGTTTCTACGAAAATATTCCGCGCGTGCTGCCCACTAATATCGTTGCCACGATTGAACGCGGCACCTGGCCCATCCCACCCATCTTTACGCTCATTCAGCAGCAGGCTAATATAGATGAGCGCGAGATGTACACCACCTTCAACATGGGCATCGGCATGGTGCTCATTACAGCCGCCGAAGATGCAGCTACGGCACAGGAACACCTCGCGGCTCAAGGCGTGGCGGTGCAACCGATTGGAACTATCGGGAGCGCCGCCGGTGCGCCACACGTTGTATTAGAAGGATAATGATGGAGGTTATGAGTTGCGGTAAATGTAGCGACTGCGTATAATGTAATTGGTTTGATTTAGTCGTTGGTGTCGCACTTGCGTGGTTAAATGAAAGTGTGTCGCTATTGTAATATTGAACAACCGGAAGAGAACTTTGAGATAGCAGTTGTTGTTAAGGGCAAAACTTACAGGCGTCTCAAATGTAAAGCTTGTAAATGCGCGCGGCAGAAGCAACGAACCCACGAAACTGTCAATTGGGTGCGGGAATATAAAAAAGGGTTGCGGTGTGAACGGTGTGGATTTTCTGATTATCGAGCGTTAGAGTTCCATCATCGAAATCCGGCAGAAAAAGAGTTTCACATTAGCGATATTGCCATTCATGGCGGATCAATTAAGAGGATAAAAGAGAGATTGAAAAGTGCGTTGTTCTCTGCGCCAACTGCCATAGAATCGAACACTTCGTCGAAAATAACGGGATGTAGCTCAGCTTGGTAGAGCGCTTGGTTTGGGACCAAGAAGTCGTCAGTTCGAATCTGGCCATCCCGATTAGAGAATCAATTGTGCATAAAATAGCTCCTCTGCAATTGCAGAGGAGCCGTTTTGTTTAGTAGCTCACTTTGCTATGAGCAAACATGTTTGCTCTAAATCATAAGTTGCTTCTAACTGCTCGAAGAGGTCGGTGGCGGCGGTTAAATGAGCGTTGCGTGAAGCGTCGCTGGCATCTAAATGGCGGGCGATTTCATAATGAGCCAAGGCTTGTTCATAGCGCAGGGACATGCGTTCGGCCAAGTGCAAAGCTCGGTGCCAGGCTTTGCGGGCACGGCCCAGGCGACTCGCCAAGCAGTCGGCTAAGCCCTGGTAAATGAAGGCGCGGGGTTGGGCTATGGGGAACACTTTGGCGAAGCGATTGAATGCGGCTACGGCTTGCTTGGCTTCCTGGGCACGCTCCTCACTACGGGCCGACAATTTTTGCACACTGTCTTCCCAGGAGGCGAGGTACACTTCTGTGACTCCTGCGTAACCTTCCAAAACGTAAGGCGTGATCGGTTGAGTCTTGGTAATCAGGTGCATTGCCTCATCTGCGGTTTGGCAGGCTAAGTCGGGTTCGTCCTGTCGCCACCGCACTAAAGCTAACAAGCCAGCAATCCAAATGGTCTCCGCCCCGGTCAACTTGTTGGCGCGCAGGCTGGTGGCAGCGGCTTCCAACAGGGTTTTGGCTTCGACCAGACGCCCCATGCGCAGGGCACACATGGCTTGGCCGCAAGACCCCCAGATTTCCGCCTGAGCATCGCCCCGGCGTCGCGCCACATTGCGGATTTCCTGGAGCTGGCGACTGGTTAGGGCACAATCCCCGCTGGGATAGGTGCTTAAAGCTGAGAGTTGCACAAAGCTTTCTTCCCAACGTCGCCAGTCCCCAAGCTGACGCGAGCAGTCCACGGCTTTTTGCAGGGCAGCACGTCCCGGTTCGCCTTCGCCCCGGCTCAGACTATAAAGCCCTGTTAGCTGGGAAACTCTGGCGCACAGCGGTGGGTCATCTACACCTTCAATCGCTTTGTAGGCCAGACGGTGGTAAGTTTCGGCCCAACGGGTCGAGGGCACCGTGCCCGCCGCGACGCAGGCCAAGGCATAAATGCCCCCTAATTGCGGTGTCGGCGTAGCGACTTCGGCGAGGTTCAAAGCCCGGAGGCAGGCATCCAGTGCCATGCCGCGTTCTTGCGCATACAAATAAATCTCCGCCAGACGTTCGTAAGCGGTAATGATCTCTCGCGGTTCGGCATCCTCGGTTGGGGCACTGCCAATATACTTTGCCGGTTGCAGGCGATGCCGCAGTTGCTCCCAAACTTGTGGCATCAGATAATTCAGGCTACTCCCGGATGGCACGGGTAGGGGTTGGCCCAGTAAGGTAAGAACTTGCTCGATATGTTCGCGGCTCTTAGCGACCTGGCCGATTTCTAATGCGGCTTCACCTTTCACCCGCTCGGCTCTAGCCCGTTCTAACAGTGAATTGGTCGCAACTGCCGGACTTGCCCCGTTCTGTTCACCCCAGGTATCCGTTTCCGCCTCATCGTCGGAGGCTTTCTCGCCCTGCTCGCGGACGACTTCTTCCAGACGTTCGGCCTGACTCAATAGGTCTGTGGCTTTCTCATGCTCTCCGTTAAGGCGGGCTTGTTCTCCGGCTTTTTTGAGGTAGTCAATGGCCTTAACATTCTCTTCGGCGCGACTCCAGTGATAGGCTAAAGAAGCATAATGGGGCGCTAAATCGCGGGCGTAAGTTTTTTCATACCAGCGGGCTACGGCACGGTGTAGTTGCCGACGCTGGGAGAATAGCATCAGGTTATAGACAACTTCTTGCGTAATGGTGTTTTTAAAAGAGTAGCGCAGTTCCGGGTCGGGCGCATCCAGAGCCGTAAAGTCTAATTCTTCCAGCGTATCAAGATGGTCAGCGAGATTATCCTTCTCGCCCTCAATCGGATAAATATCGCGCAAGATGCGAAAAGCGAAGACGCGCCCAATAACACTGGCCGCTTTCAGCATCAATTGCTGGGGTGGCTCTAAGCGGTCAATGCGGCCTGTAATCACGCCCTGGACGTTATCGGGTAGGGTGACGGCTTCTAGGTCTACCCCCGGTGCGATGCGGCACTCGCCATAAGCGACTTCAATCAATCCGGCATCGCGCAACGCGTAAGCTAATTCTTCGCTGAAAAGCGGGTTGCCATGCCCTTTTTGCTGAATGAGATTAGCGATCTCCTGAGGAATGATGGTAACGCCAAGACGTTGCCGCACCAGGGCCATTGTGTTTTCGGGCGGCAGGACATCTAAGTGCAAGCGCAGCACATCCGGCAGTTGCAGCAGATCACTCAGGCCATGCGGCGTGGCCTCGGTAAAGGGCCGCATAGCAATCACTAACATTAAGTTAGGAATGCGCTGTGCGGTGAGCAAGGTTAAGAGCCACGAGCGAGCATCCAACCAATGCGCGTCATCCAGGACAATCAGAGTCGGTGCGCGATTAGCCAGAGTTTGCAAGAGATGAAGCAATAGTTGCTGCCGCTGCTCCGCCCGATCTTCCCCGGTCATGCGCTTAATCACGTCGTTTGGCGGGAAATCTAATGACAGGAAGTTGTTTAGTAGGGGCGCCAACGGCACTAATTGGGGATCGTCCTGGAGTTGGGCAAGGATATGCGCCTGGCTGGCGGTAGGGTCAGGCTGCCACTCTAAATCCAGGAGTTGCTTAAAGACGGGCAGCCAGGCATGATAACCGGAGGATGAAGCCGACTGCTTGACCGCATCCCCGGTTCCAACAGCCGTCACAACCCCATTCGCCCTGGCCCGGTCTAAAAGATGGTCGCGCAGCCGGGTCTTGCCAATACCCGCATCGCCTTCAATGATGACCACGCTGCCAGTGCCAGCCACCAAATCTTCGAGTTTCTCGGCTAAAAGAGTGCGTTCATCGCGTCTGCCGACGAGGGGACGCTGACTGGCAGTGGTCATCGCCTCGCCACGAGGCCGGAAAACAGCAATCGGATCAGTGCGCCCTTTAACCAGAATGGGCGGTAGCTCATCAAAAGAAAGACGCGCTTTGGCAGCCTGATAAGTTGGGGCATCGCAAAGCACATCATTGGTGGTGGCTTGCATCAAGCGAGCCGCGAGATTAACCGCACCGCCAATGATGGTATATTCGCGGCGTTGCTCGCCTCCCACTGCGCCACAGAACACCCGGCCTGAAGTAACACCAATCGAACTGTGTATCCGCTGCTCATGCAGCATGTCATGGATGGCTAAAGCGGTCTGGACGCCGCGAATCGCATCGTCTTCATGGGCTAAGGGAGGCAAGCCGAGGGCGATAATTAAAACCGTGCCTTTGTCGTCCACCAGAACTTTATTAATGGTGCCTTCATGCCGATCCACTACCACTTGCAAGGTCTGCATCAAACCTTGCATTTGATCTAACATAGCAGGGTCTTTTGGATCGAGGTCAGGAAGCCGCACAAAAATCGAAGTGACAGGGCGTAATTCTGCGAGAAAACCAGTTTGCCCGGCATCCAGGCGCAAGCGCACTGTGGTGGGCACGAAAGTGCGTAGCGTGGCCTCTGCATCGCCTGCTATAAGAGGCGCGGGAACATGGCGCATGGTTAATGGCTTGGCGATGGCCTCTAAACGAACGCTGCCACTGGGTAGGTTAGCGCCAGTGCAATCCTTATCTACCAAGGCCCATGCCTGACGAGACAATATAATTTCGCCCGGCTCAGCCTCGTGTCCGGTCAGGCCGACCTGAGAGAGAGGTTCACCCGCTAAGAGAATTTCCCAGTGGCCGAACAAGCCACCCAGATACATAACGGCAGCTTCTCCTGCGCCAATGCCCACGCGCATAGAGAGACGCAAGCCATCGCTCACTTCATAATCGTTGAGGGTGGCCTGGATTTCCAACCCGCACTGGGCGGCCCGTTGGGTCGCTGTGGCTAAGTCTTCGCCTGACTCTTGCGGTGTCCATATGGAAATAACCGCATCCCCGGCCATCTTGATGATGTCCCCGCCATGCCCGGTAATGAGGTCCATCAGCCGCTCAAAGTAGGTGTTCAGCGCACCTGTCAAGGCTTCGACACCGGCTGGCCCCCGCAGAGCAAGCTGTTCCGTTAGAGCGGTAAAGCCAGAGACATCGGCAAACATGACTGCCGCCGGAAACTTTTCTAATTCCGGTGCGCTTAACGGTGCCGACGTGGACGCCAGACGCCGCAAGATAAGCTTCGGCACATACGTGGCGAGGCTATCAAATACAGCGTCTGTGGTAGATGCTACTATGCCAATTCTCCTCTGACCTAATGGGAATATAGTGGTTAATTTATTTTATACCGCAAAAGTGCCTGTCAGAGTCTCTATAAGAAAGCTGCCATCCTCAACCCTGAGCGTAATCAAGTTATTATTAAGCTTTCTCAGGCCGGGTCTGCAACTTCAGGTGTTGGCAAGTCATTAAGGTAATCAATTAACCTGCGCAACCGAGCAAAATTGCGTTTATTAAAAGCAAAAACCAGGCGTGATAGGTGAGCTAGAACCGGTTCATCGTGTTCCGCAGGCAACGGGCCGCTCACCTGAAACTCTCCCTCCACGATAATATCGGAGAAATGTGCCGTAATATCTTGTAACTGCGCTACGGTGGGCGGGTGCTGAAGCCGGAGGGCGAGGTTCTTCCCTATATAGCGCACACTGTGGAAGTTGCTATAGAAGTGAGATATTTCGTGCATGGCTTCAGCCACGCTATCAGTGATTTTATAGAGGCGCAGATCATCTGGCCCGATAAAGCCATGCGCCAACAGGTGATTTTTCGTTTGCTCTTCCCAGGTGCGCCAGTAATCGCCGCCGGGGTGTTCCAGCATCACAATGGGCATCGGCACCGCTTTGCCCGTTTGCACCAGGGTCAAAACCTCATAGCCTTCATCCATCGTGCCAAAGCCGCCGGGGAAAAGCACAATGGCATGGCTGGTGCGCAAAAACATCAACTTGCGGGTGAAGAAATACTTAAAATTGATAAGTTTAGGGTCATTGGCGATGTACGGGTTGGTCGTCTGCTCGAAAGGCAGGCGGATGGCCAGGCCAAAAGAAGCGCCCGCCCCCGCGCCGCCATGCCCCGCTGCCATAATGCCGCCTCCGGCCCCGGTGGTCACCATCCACCCGGCGTGGGCCATACCTCTGGCAAAGGCCACCGCTTGCAGGTAATCGGGGTCGTCCGCAGGTGTGCGGGCCGAGCCAAAGATGCTGACCTTGCGCACGTTGTGATAAGGAGCGAAGACCTTGAGCGAGTAGCGCAACTCTTTGAGCGCACTATTTATGAGTTTAATGTCGCCCCGGTTCGTCTGATCCCGTAACAAATTGAGCGCAGTATTGATAATTTGCCCGACTAAATCGCCATCGGGTAGCTGTTCCACCTTCGCCAGCAAACCCACCGCCAGTTGCTGCACCGCTTCCATCTCTTGCTGGCTAACAACACTGGGAGCCTGTGTAGATTCTTGCGATTGCTCGGTGCTTTCTATAGCACTAGCGGGCTGGTCTAATAGTTGATCCCGTGGTTCCATGATGAAAATTTAAGGGTTTGTTTAGTGAAGTAATGGTGATATTGCGTAAAACGTGCCAGTCAGGGCTTAACATACTGATAATAATGGCGCGTTATAGTGAGAGTAGTAGCATTCATTTTATCCCCTGTTACCACGCTGCATGACCCCATCTGCCTTGTGGCGCAGGCCCATCCACGGTCAGCGCCACAAAGCAGGCTCCCCTAAATGTGTGACTTTCCCCACAACCCACAGGTTTATCCCTGGTCTTTACGTGAATTTAATGTGTTAAGAAAGTGTTAGATGATCGCCGTCGTTATTCAAGAATAGCAGTGTCGTTTCGAGCGACGCTTTGCTTTGTAAGCAATGACATACTGCTTACTGCGAGATCAATCTATTATGGCAAATGCAGGACAACTAACTATCCTGCATTTAGGTCTGCGGCTAATTCTTGCATGATGGCAAGCGAGGCCGAACAACCAATGCGATTGGCTCCGGCTTCAATCATGGCGCGGGCGGTCGCCAAATCACGAATGCCACCAGCCGCTTTGACGCCCAGGCGGTCACCCACCGTGCGGCGCATCAAAGTTACATCGGCAACCGTCGCTCCGCCCGAGCTAAAGCCGGTTGAGGTCTTTACAAAATCGGCCCCGGCTTCAGCAGCCAAGTGGCAAGCGGACACTTTTTCTTCATCCGTGAGCAGTGCCGTTTCTAAAATGACTTTAACCACTAAGCCCGGCTTACTGCGCGCACTTTCCACCACTGCGCCAATGTCTTCCAACACCGCGTCGGTATCTTTGCATTTGAGGGTGCCAACGGGAATCACCATATCCACTTCTTGCGCGCCTCGTTCAATAGCCTGTGTTGTCTCGAAAGCTTTGACATCGGTCAGGGTATTGCCATGTGGGAAACCAACGACTGTGGCAACTTTTACCGGGCTGCCAGACAACTGATGCACGGCGAAATCTATCCAGAGGGGAGCCACGCACACGGCCACAAAATTAAACTGTCGCGCCTCTTCGCAAAGCTGCCTTATTTGTGCTCGTGTCGTTTCTGGTTTGAGGGCGGTATGGTCTATCATGCTGGCCAGTTGCTCTGGCGTTAGAGGGGTCTGGTTCATAATCTCCTGTAATCCTGCTAAATGGTTAATCAGTTTAGGCCGCTAACGAAATGAACGCAGCTTATAGAGTGAGAGTTTGTCATGCTGAGCAAAGCGAAGCATCTACTCTGCGGAGTTAGAGTGTTATCGTTTGACTACTATTCTATAGAACAATCTAACCAGAGAACAATCTAACCAGATGCTTCGCTTTGCTCAGCATGACCTTCTTGCGATTACCGTTTCCTGTTTAGCATCATTGACCGAAATCAAAAATTGGCTCTCCATTGGGCCACGATTCTTTTAGTTTAAAAAACTGGGCCAGGGAAGCGGCAATATCCGCAAAAGTCTGGCGACAACCTAAATCCTGCTTTCTATCTCCATACTTTACCAAGAGGGGCACGGCTTCGCGGGTATGATCAGAGCCTTTAAAAGTTGGGTCGTTACCATGATCGGCAGTGATGATGATTAAGTCCTCGGCGTTACAAAACGGCAGAAAACTATGAAGCCACGCATCAAACTGTTGTAGTGCTTGCGCATAACCAACCACATCGCGCCGGTGTCCATACAGCATATCGAAGTCCACTAAATTGGCAAAAACCAAGCCCTGCTTTGTCGTTCGCCAAACTTCTTCAAGCTGGCGCATTCCCTCGGCATTCGATGCGGTAGGGTGTGATTCGCTAATGCCCTCGCCCGTAAAAAGGTCAGCCACTTTGCCGATGCTAATGACGGGGAGGCCCGCTTCCGTTAGAGCCTTTAAGATAGTGCATGGCGGCTGCATCGAAAAGTCATGCCGTCCGGCGGTGCGGGTGAAATATCCTGGCTTGCCCACAAAAGGCCGGGCAATGACTCGCGCAATGTGATAAGCGTCGCAATGCCGCCGCGCTACGGTGCAGATTTCATAGAGTCGCGTCAAGGGAACAACCTCTTCATGAGCGGCAATCTGCAAGACGGAATCGGCGGAAGTATAAAGAATGGGCTGTCCAGTTTGAAGGTGGATGTCTCCTAAGTCTTTTAGAATCTCTGTCCCGCTGCGCGGGTAGTTGCCAATGAAATGAACCTCACACTCCGCCTCAATACTGCGCACCAGTGCAGGGGGAAACTTTTCAAAGACGGCAAAAGGTGCTTCGAGAATAACCCCGGCAATTTCCCAATGGCCCGTCGTAGAGTCTTTGCCCTTTGATTGCTCGTGCATTCGGCCATAACTGGCCTGCAATGATTCGGCAGGGGCTTGTTGCAGCACATGGCCCAAACCCAGTGACCAGAGCGTTGGTAACTGTAAGTGCGGACACTGCTCTAAGATATGCCGCAGCGTATTGACACCAGCATCACCATATTGAGCGGCATCCGATGCGCCGCCAATGCCAACACTATCGAGAATCAATAAAAGAGCGCGCATAATCGAGATGCAGAAGTATCAACACAACGGTTGTGAAATAGTTTAAAATGCTTCTCTGTATGAGTTCTACGATTGAGTTAGCCGAACCCCATATTCAGCAGCTTTACCAGTTAGCCTGCGCCGCCCGCGAGAAAGCCTATTGTCCTTATAGCGGCTATCAGGTGGGTGCTGCCATCCGAATTTCTGATGGTACCATATATACTGGCTGCAACGTGGAAAACTCTTCTTATGGGGCAACCAATTGCGCCGAGCGGGTCGCCATTCAGAAAGCAGTTAGCGAGCATGGCAAGATACAAATTGCCGATGTGATGGTGGTGACGGATGCTAACCCCCCGTGGCCGCCCTGCGGTATGTGCCGTCAGGTCATTGCTGAATTTAGCGCCCAAACCGTTATCCATGCCGCTAATCTGCAAGGTGAGATTATCACGACCAGTTTTGCTGACCTCTTGCCACAAGCCTTTACTCCTGAACATCTGCATCGTTAGGCTACTCATAATCATATTAACATGAATTTCCTTTCGCTCCTTGAGGCTAAACGTGACGGCCAGAATTTGGGCCAATCACAAATTACGGAGATCGTGCAGGCTTATACCAACGGCGAGATTCCCGATTATCAAATGTCGTCATTTTTGATGGCAGTTTACTTTCAGGGTATGGCTGCTGGTGAAACCGCCGCCCTGACTTTAGCCGTGCGCGATTCCGGCTCCACGCTACGTTTTCCGAATGATCCCCGTCCGATTGCAGATAAACATTCAACGGGCGGGGTAGGCGATAAAGTCTCTCTCCCCTTAGCGCCCTTGCTGGCCTGTCTTGGCTTTCGAGTGCCGATGATCTCCGGGCGTGGCCTGGGCATTACAGGTGGCACGCTTGATAAGTTGGAATCTATCCCTGGCTTTCGCACAGCGCTGGAACCAGATAAGATTATCCAGCAAGTGCAAAGCATAGGGTGCGTGATTTGTGGCCAGACTGCTGACATGGTGCCCGCTGATAAATCCCTCTATGCCTTGCGCGATGTGACGGGCACCGTGCCTTCGATTCCATTGATTACGGCTTCCATTCTTTCCAAGAAGTTAGCGGAAAACCCGCAAGCCCTGATTTTAGATGTGAAGTTCGGCACCGCCGCTTTTATGCAGACGAAGGAGCGGGCGCGTGCTTTAGCGGAAAGCATGGTGACTTTAGGCCATCAGTGCGGTGTCAACACCCGCGCCTTGCTAACGGATATGAATGTGCCTTTAGGTCGTGCTGCGGGTAACTGGCTGGAAGTGAAAGAATCGGTTGAATGCCTGGAAAATCGTGGCCCGGCTGATGTGCATGAGTTGGTGATTGAATGCGCCGCGCATCTGCTCGTGCAAACTGGCCGCACCTCAGACATCCAGGAAGCACAGACTCAAGCCGAAGCATCTTTACAATCCGGCGAACCGCGCCGCAAGTGGGATGAGATGTTAAGGGCACAAGGTGCGGATTTAGCCGCATTCCAACAGAAACTAACCCTCGAAGAGACGGCTCCCATTCTGCTGGAATTATGCGCTGATAAAGCAGGCTTCGTCTCTCAATGCGACGCCCGGATAATAGGGGAAGTGATTCGTGATTTGGGCGGTGGGCGTCTGACCAAAGAGACCGTTATTAATCCCGCAGTAGGAGTAGACCAATTAGCGAAGCCAGGCGAACCTATTCAACCCGGTAATGTGTTGGCCCGTATTCATGCCGCTACTCAGGCTCAAGCCGAAACTGCACGCGACCGATTGCAAAAAGCTTTTCAAATCACCAACGAGCCACCTTCATTAGCGCCTTTGATACAGGAAGTTATTGAATAAGATTGAACCGCCAAGGACGCCAAGAGCGCCAAGAAAAGAAGAGGGGGTGAGTGGGGAAAGAGCAGCCAGTGTCATGTTGAGCGCAGCGAAACATCTACTCTGCGGAGATATAGAGTTCTGATTTACCTCATTACTTTATGGACACTCATAAAAGATTCTTCGCTGCGCTCAGAATGACAAAGCTATTCTGCTTCCCACTCTCCCCCTCTTCTTTTCTTGGCGCTCTTGGCGTCCTTGGCGGTTCAATCTTCTGAATTTAAACGCCGCGCCAGCTTGAGGGCATGAAAAGTTGGGTGTAGATTTGGGAAGCGAAGCGGTCGGTCATACCGGCGATATAATCGCAGACACAGCGGGCCAGGGCGGGTTGAGTCAGGCTGTCCACATCCTGTCCGGCAGGGCATAGGTTGGCATATTCACCGCGCATAAGTTGCGGCTTACTCATAAAGTGCTCGAACAAATGGTGAATCACGTTACGCACGCGAGGTGCTTCATCGGCGGTGTTAATGAGATAAACATGATCGAACATCCAGTTCTTGAGCGTATCCGTCGCGTGCATGATGTCGTCGCGCATGGCAATGCGGTCGAGCGCCTGACGCAATGGGTCATGTTCGGTTGCTACGACTTCGCTGCTGGCTTCGATAATAGCATTGACCATTGTGGTAATACGCTGCGCGTGGCGCTGGCCCAAGACTTCCAAACAATCTTTGGGCAAGTCTTCGTAGTGGATCATGCCGGAGCGAATCGCGTCATCAATATCGTGGTTGACATAAGCCACCCGGTCGCAAATGCGCACAATTTGGCCTTCGAGGGTGGCAGGTTTGCCACGCTGGAGCCATAAATCCAGCGACTTCCCGGCTTTCAAATCAGACTTGCCTTTGGAGTGGTGCAAAATCCCATCACGCACTTCCCAGGTGAGGTTCAAGCCTTTACCATTATTTTCCAGGACATCCACAATCCGCAGTGATTGCTCATAGTGACGGAAGCGAGAATCCGGGTCGAAGCGGCGATAGGCTTCATCGAGAGATTCCTCTCCAATATGGCCGAACGGGGCATGGCCCAGGTCATGGCCCATGCCGATGGCTTCGGTTAAATCTTCATTCAGGCGCAGGGCACGCGCCACCGTGCGCGCGATTTGTGTTACTTCTAAGGTGTGGGTTAATCGAGTGCGGTAGTGATCTTGCTCTGGTGAGATAAAAACTTGAGTCTTATGTTTGAGACGACGAAAGGCTTTGGTATGAATAATCCGGTCGCGGTCGCGCTGCCATTCGGTGCGATAAGAGTCCAGTGGCTCCGGGCGTTCGCGGCCTTTGCTCTGGTCAACCTTGGAGGCCAACGGTGCCAACCACGCGTGTTCACGCGCTTCGAGCGAAAGACGAATATGCCCGTCTTCCAGATCATGATGGGCTGGCCCCGCTCCATTCATGCCGCCTGCCGCGCCGACCTTAGTGGTACTCTTAGATGTACTCATAGTTACAGTATGTGCCGATAATAGCGAAACTGTGCAACTGTTGCCTGCACCAGCCTGCCCCTCTTGCTCCTGGTGCAGAATCCACATCAATTATCACTCCTTACTTTTGATAATGGTAGTTATTAAGTTATATTTAAACGAAACTTAACCCTTGGTTGATATGGATAGAAAGTCATTTATAGAATTTGAATGAGATGCAGGTAGGAGAAATCTTTGATGAATCGCTATCGCCGTCTTTTTTTGATGGGTTGCACAACAGTTCTAATCGGTTTAAGCGGCTGCTCGAACCAGGGCAGCACCAATGGCACAGCCGCCAGTGGGGGCGGGACGCCGCAACAGTTAGTCATGGGATTTGTGCCCTCGGAGCAGGCGGATAAACTGGCGGACACGGCCAAGCCTATGGCTGACTTTGTGTCAAAAGAACTCAATATTCCCATTAAGACATTTACGGCGACGACCTACGCCGGTTTGGTCGAAGCGATGGGATCGGGCAAAGTGGATATTGGAGCTTTAGCCCCGCTTGCTTATGTTCTGGCCCATGACCAGAACGGCGCGAAAGTTCTGCTCAAGTCGTCTCGCCATAATGCGGTTACTTATCATTCTATGTTTGTGGCCCGTGCCGATTCCGGCATCAAGAGTATTGACCAGGCCAAGGGCAAGAAAATGGCTTTCGTTGATCCGGCTTCGGCCTCTGGCTATTTGTTCCCGGCGGCCTACCTCAAGGGCAAAGGCTATGATCCCGATAAGTTCTTCTCGCAAACCATCTTCTCTGGTGGACATGATAAGTCAGTGATCTCAGTCTATAATGGCGACGTGAATGTCGCGGCGGTGTATGACGATGCGCGTGACCAGGTAGCTAAACAAGACACTTATAAAGACGTTAAAACCAAAGTTGTGAAAATCGGCCAAACGCAGGAAATCCCCAACGACACTATTTCTGTGCGCAAAGACCTTGACTCGGCATTGGCGGATAAAATCAAAGCCGCTTTCTTGAAATATGCCAAGAGCGCAGATGGTAAGAAAACCCTCATGGATCTCTATGGCATTGATGGCATGGCCGAGGCCAAAGACAGTGATTATGACATTGTGCGCCAGACCGCGAAAACAATGGGCGTGGAACTCAACTCGTTGAAGTAGAAGACCTAACCCCCCGTCCCCCTTCCCGCAACGGGAAGGGGGTGCCAGAGGTCTACTTTAAACTTTGACGAACAGGGGCAATTTCAAAGGGAAAGTTAGAGCTTTAATCTTAGACCTAAATGCACTTGTTAGTGCTTCATATTTCCTGTTAGTGCTTCATGTTTATAGTTCAACCCAGTAATAATCCTCAGACACCCCCTTCCTGTGTCGGGAAGGGGGACGGGGGGTTAGGTCATATTGTTTAATGGAACAACCAGCTATTCTTTTTGAAAACGTTACCAAGCAATTCCCCAACGGCCATGTGGCGTTGAAAAATGTATCGCTGTCGTTTAAGCCTGGCGAATTTGTGGTTGTTGTAGGTCTCTCAGGAGCGGGCAAATCTACGCTCATTCGCTGCGTGAATCGCTTGGTCACCCCCACTTCAGGGCGCGTGAGTGTGGCCGGGGTTGAGATGACGGGCCTTAATGAAACGGGCTTGCGCGCCGCGCGTGCCCGTATCGGCATGATTTTCCAGAACTATAACCTGGTGCGCCGCTCTTCGGTTTTGCGCAATGTTTTAGCGGGGCGACTGGCACATCTACCAAGTTGGCGCACGCTGCTGGGCAACTTCCCCCTTGCTGATGTAGAACTGGCCTTGCGGAGTCTGGATCGCGTGGGCATCATGGAAAAAGCCTATCAACGTGCCGATACGCTTTCAGGCGGTCAACAGCAGCGCGTGGCGATTGCCCGTGCCCTGGCGCAGCAGCCCACGGTTTTACTGGCTGATGAGCCAGTCGCATCCCTTGACCCTCCCACTGCGCACCAGGTGATGCGAGACCTAAAGCGGCTGTCACGAGAAGAGAATCTCACCACCTTGGTCAACCTGCACTTCATTGATATGGCGCAGGAATACGCTGACCGCATCGTCGGCTTGCGGGCTGGTGAAGTCGTCTTCGATGGCCCGGTGGATGGCATGTCGGAAGGGACTTTTGAGGAGATTTACAATCGCCGCATCCGCCCCGATGACCTGCGCGGCACTGCCGATCTGCACCTGACGGATAGGGCTGCTGGAAATGGTGTGTTAACCTCTACTGCCCCGGACGCTCTGGAGAATTCAACGCAGGAGACGATTTCCGCTGCCCACTGAGACTCTCTCTCAATCATTGCCCAAGCCTCCCTTCCCGTGGCGCGGGTGGGTAGCCGCAGGGGTTGTGCTGGCTATCCTGGTGTGGAGCGCACAGGGCACCGGAGCCAGCCTCAAAGCCTTTGCTGAAGGTGTGCCGCAGATGTTGGCTTACTTTCAGAAGCTCTCTCCCTCACATAAGCCCTGGCCTTTAGATTATTTGCCGGAAATCAAAGATCGTCTTCTTGAAACCGTCAAAATTTCCTTCGCGGCCACGGTGATTGGCGCGGCTCTGGCGTTACCTTTTGTCATGGTCGCCACGCGACCTTTAGCGGCCAATGGCTTTGTTTATACCCTGGGGCGTGGCTTTCTCAATCTTATCCGTACTATTCCTGATTTAGTGCTGGCGAACATTCTAGTGGCTGGATTTGGATTGGGGCCACTGCCTGGCTTGCTGGCGCTGATTATCTTTACTTTTGGTGTGGTGACCAAACTCTTGGCCGACACCATCGAAACAGTTGATGCCGGGCCAATGGAAGCCATCGCTGCCGCTGGTGGTACCCGCCTGCAACGCGCTGTCTTTGCCATCTTTCCTCAAATCGCACCCGATTACATCGCTTATTCTCTGTACGCCTTGGAGATCAATGTGCGAGTAGCGGCGGTCTTAGGTTTAGTCGGTGCAGGTGGCATCGGCCAAATTCTCTACCGCGACATCAACTTCTTCATGTATAGCCGGGTGGGAATGATTATCGCCGCCACCTTTGTCGTCGTCTTCCTGATTGACTCCACCTCCTCCTGGTTGCGCAGCAAGCTCGTATAACGAGACCCATCAACTTTATGAGTGCTATTGAGCAGGCTAACCGCTTCACCAGACCCTCGCGCACCGGGGGTGAGACAGCCCGTTTGGTCATCTACCTCGTGCTGTCGCTGGCGGTTTTAGCTTGGGCCTTTTCCGGTTTGGAGGTTTCTCGTGAGCGGGTGCTGCGCGGCTTGCCCCAGATGGCTTCGCTTTTTAAGGAGATGTTCTTCCCGCCGGATTGGTCTTACACCCCCAAAGTGCTGACGGGGCTACGCGAAAGCCTGCAAATTGCGGCGCTGGGAACAGCTATCGCCGCTGTCCTGGCCTTGCCGTTTGGAGCCTTAGCCGCCCGCAACCTCATTCCCTTACGCGGCGTGCCATTTGTGGGCAAAACCCTATTGAACATGATTCGCACCTTTCCTGAATTGGTGCTGGCCCTCGTGTTCATAAAAGCCCTGGGGCCAGGGCCATTTGCGGGTGTTTTAGCGGTTGGTTTCCATTCGATTGGCATGATCGGCAAACTCTACGCCGAGCGGATTGAAACGGTGGATAAAAACGCCTTAGAAGCCCTCGCCGCTGCGGGTGCCTCGCCGTTAGAAGTTTTCCGTTACGGTGTAGTGCCGGAAGTCTTGCCCGATTTTCTGTCGTTTGCCCTCTACCGCTTCGACCTTAACGTCCGGGCGGCGACTGTCTTGGGCTTAGTCGGCGCGGGCGGCATCGGCACGCTGATTCAATTCCAGATCAACAACGACTGGCCCAAGGTCGGCACGATTCTGGTTGGCATTATCATCACGGTTGGATTAGTAGATTTCATCTCGGCAAAATTTAGGTCACGGTTGGCATGAGAACTCTTCAACACAAAGCACACCAGGATAGCACAAGGCCACAAAGAGTTAAACCAGACAATTAAATTTACAACACTGTTATCATCCTCTTTTGCTTCAAACTCTATCCTCTTTTCTGTGCCCTTTGTGCCTCCTTAGTGTTCTTTGTGTTGAACCCCTAACGTATAGCCGAGGGTGAGGGCCGTGCTTGACTGGAAGCTTCTAACATCGTATCCTTATATTTTGCAGTTACGCGGGGGTAGCTCAATGGTAGAGCCCCAGTCTTCCAAACTGGATACGCCGGTTCGATTCCGGTCTCCCGCTTACTTTCCACCACTGCACACCTGCCAAAGCAAATTGCAACTATGGAACTTGTCGAGCAGTATTGGCTGGCTGGTATCCTGGAGGGGGAGGGGTCATTCATGGCAGGGCCACCATCCAAACCCAACCTTCCGAGCATCCAGATGACGACGACAGATGAAGATGTAGCAATAAGAGTAGCTTCTTTATTAGGGGTTAAATCCAGGGCAATTTCTGGAAGACGATTTGCTGAGAATGGTTGGAAACAGGCTTACTTTGTCGTTCTTAAAGGAGAACGTGCCTACCACTTAATGGCGCAGCTTAAGCCGTTAATGAGTAGACGAAGACAACAACAGATTGATAAGGCAATGGCGTGTTTTTGTAAGAAGAAGTTAGGGACGGGTCAATTGAAATTGACTGACGATATGATCCGTGAAATCAAAACCAGTGCGGACGAAGCAAAACATTTAGCTCGGAGATTTGATGTCCATACGACAACAATCTACCGTATTCGCAATGGCACCAGACACGACATTCCACAAGACAATGTGAGTTTGATGATTGCAGATTAGAGGCTCAAATCTACAATCCGCAATCGAATGCGCCCGTAGCTTAACGGATAGAGCAAGTGGTTTCTACCCACTAGGTTGGGGGTTCGATTCCCTCCGGGCGTATCGAAAGACGTTGAAGTTTCGAACCACTCCCCAAGAGGGGCAGGGGACGGCACTGGGGGCGGCAGGCGGTCACTGCCTTTTGGGGTTAATGGGCCTTGTGGCACCAACGGCAGGTAAAACTGCGCCCGGTGGCAGCCATCGGGCATCCAGTAGATCTTCCGCACCACCAGCCGCAGCAACCTTTGTATCTCCTCCGGCTGCGCCTCCGCCGAAATTTCAGCGAAGTTAGCGAACTGGCGGCGGAAACGTGCCGTGTCGAACTGCCTCTCCAATGGGGTCAGTGCCCCTTCGAGGCGGCGCTGTTCCGAGCGCAACCGTTCGCGTTCCAGGTGAAGCTCCCGCGCCCTCTCGTTGAGGAAGCCCAGCAGGGCCGCGTCCGCCTTACCGGAGCTGATGGTGGAGACGAGGGCGTCGATCTCATCCTGGCTATCTTGGAGGCAGGCTCTGGTCTGGGTCAAGGCTTCCTGTTCGGGGAGCAGATCCGCCACCGCCTTGGCCTGCGCGGATGCGACGGCCCTATTCGCCAGGTCTTCGTCCTGCGCCAAGGCAGCGATCTGCTCCAAAATCCAGGATTCCGGCCAGCGTGCCAGCACATAGTTGCGGTGGTCGCACCGCTTCCACCCCTTGGCTTGCTGGGCGCAAAGGTAAGAGAAGATGTAAGAGGGCCGCTTGCGCCGCCCCCCTGCCTTGTGATGCACGTAATAAGGGGTCATGGAATGGCCGCAGATGCCGCAGATCAGGATCTGTTGGAGCGGATAAACGCGCCCGCACTGGTTCTTGGTGTAGCTGTGCGGCTTGCCCACGCGGTTGGGGGAGGAGAGGGCTTTTTCCTGGCGGACAGCCTGGGCCAGGTCGAACAGGTCCCGTGAAATGACCGAATCGTGGGGCGCCTTGACGATTCTATAGGCTTCTGCTTCCGGGAGTTCCTGGATGCCCTGGTTGCGCTTGTTGATCTCGATCTCAGCGACATAGCGGCGGTTGCGCAGCATGTTCCTGATCGTGCTGGGCGACCAGGCCGACTTGCCGTTCAAGGGCGGTATCCGGTGCGCTCTGAGCCAGTCGCGCACCGCGCAGTCGCTCCTGGTATCAACGTAGGTCTGGAACATCTGCGTGACGAGGTCGGCCTTGTCCGGGTCGGGATACATGACGTGCGTCTGAGTGTCCAGATAGAAGCCGAAGGGCACGAGACCGCCGTTCCACATGCCTTTTTCCGCGCGCATCCGCATCTTCGACCTCACCTTCTCCCCGGTTTGCTCTCGCTCATAGGTTTTGGCGGCCACCAGCATGGTTTCCATGAAGCGGCCTGAAGCCGTCGCGCGGTCAGCGCGGTCATGGAGCGTGACGAATTCGACCTTGTGGTTCTTCATCTCCCGGTCCAGAGTATAGAAGTCGCGGCTGCGGGTGAAGCGGTCATACCAAGTGCAGACCACCACGTCGATCTGTTCCGTCTCAATGAGCCACCGCAGGCGCGTGAGGCCGGGCCGGTTCAGCGATCCCGCGCTGTAGCCTTCGTCCGTGATCGGCTCGCACACTTCCCAGCCCTTGGCCCCACAAGCTGCTTCCAGTTCCTCGACTTGGGACTCGCAGCTTGGGTACAGCCCCTTGGTCTGCTCGTAGGTGCTGACGCGCGCGTAGAGGGCGGCGCGTTTTCGGTTATCGTCTGGCGGTTGCCCGGTTAGTCTGACCACAGGTTTTGAGCGCATAACGGAATTTAAGGTCTCCTATTTGTCTGGGCGTTTCATGGCTCTGATGGTGAGGGTGGCGAGGATGTCGGCGATAAGGTCAAGTCGCTGCTCCAGCGTCAGATAGTCCTCCCACCTTTCGGGATCGGTTGGCAATGGCGCCCCGCTGCTTCCCTTTGAGAACCTGGTAGATTCGTCCTGCATATTCGGCTGATTAGTGATTTCCGTACCGTACTATACTAAATATTTACGGTTGTCAATAGATAAGTACAGTCTGATTTTTGCATCGCCATGTTTGTGTATAATCTGACGAGGGCAACAATGCGTTGCAGGTGTGAAGGCTTGATTGGAGTCTGCCTGTAATCAGCCTATGGATGACAACCTCTTAACCGTAAGGGATGCGGCCCGGCTGAAGGATATCTCGCGGACAGCGGTTTATGCCGCCATCGCTCAAGGCCGTCTGCCGCATGTGACGGTTTTAGGGAAGATTGGCTTATTGAAGTCCGATGTGATAGCCTGGACGCCGCAGGGACATAGGAGTGGTCGCCCTGCTGGAAGACCTATGAGCGCAGAAGCTAAGGCACGGATATCAGAAGCGCAGAAACTCCGATGGGCTAAACGCAAATTGGAAAAGAAAGGGTAGAGAAAGATGTCAAGGAAGGCATTGCTGCTGCATAAGGGAGTTCTGTTAGATTCTGCTGTTGCGCCCACACTGCCGGGGCGAGTAATTCAACTCACTGTGCGAGTCTCGCCAACCAAGAAGTCCTGGCTGCTTGTAGAAGAATTAAATAGTGGAACTGCACCACAAGAAATGTAGCGCCAGCTACGGACGGTTTACGAGAATTTGGGTTTCTTCATGGCTTTGCCTCTGAAGACCAATTCTGAATAACACCTTGCTTGTGCCACATACGTGGGAACGCGGCGTTGCGCCCGTGACGCTTCCTTGGCCTTGGGGTTCACCCCCACCTACGTGGGGAACACCACTGCCCGCAAATTCGCGGAGTGGTAATGTTCGGTTCACCCCCACCTACGTGGGGAACACCGGATGCTATCTGTCGTTAATGGCGTGCTGCCCGGTTCACCCCCACCTACGTGGGGAACACCCGTTGTATTGATCCTCATTTGCTTGGCCCTGCGGTTCACCCCCACCTACGTGGGGAACACCAGAGCGGGTGTAGAGTAAGACTCTCGGCTGACGGTTCACCCCCACCTACGTGGGGAACACGCAATGCTTGTCCTCATGCCGTTGTCAATGCGCGGTTCACCCCCACCTACGTGGGGAACACCTTAGCCCAAGCTGTGACCGCTGCGCCGTAAGCGGTTCACCCCCACCTACGTGGGGAACACATCCCGTCTCTCTCATCTTCGCCCACCGCCGTCGGTTCACCCCCACCTACGTGGGGAACACGTTACGATGCGTGGCGGTGTGCAGCCGGAAAGCGGTTCACCCCCACCTACGTGGGGAACACGACCTGAGCATCGGTGCAGTGGGGCCAATCGCCGGTTCACCCCCACCTACGTGGGGAACACGATAGACTCGCGCCGATCAAGACCCGTTCATCTGGTTCACCCCCACCTACGTGGGGAACACAAATGGCTTTAATTGCGAACAACGGATTCAATCGGTTCACCCCCACCTACGTGGGGAACACACCCGCACTCCACGCGCCGCCGCCAATCTGTACGGTTCACCCCCACCTACGTGGGGAACACATTTACCATTTTGTTCTCTCTCCGTGCTTAATCGGTTCACCCCCACCTACGTGGGGAACACGGATGCTTCTTGTGTTGATGCGCTGGCGGGCGCGGTTCACCCCCACCTACGTGGGGAACACCGGATTGAGCTTTCTGACCTCGCGCAATAGGGCGGTTCACCCCCACCTACGTGGGGAACACTGCCGATCATGAATTGCATGACCATCCGTGGGCGGTTCACCCCCACCTACGTGGGGAACACCGCAAAACCCTCCATCCATCTGGCAAAGCTGTCGGTTCACCCCCACCTACGTGGGGAACACCAGATTGCGCAGAAAACCGTGCTAACGGGAGCCGGTTCACCCCCACCTACGTGGGGAACACAGCATCTTAAAAGCCAGTTTCTTGGAGAATGGCGGTTCACCCCCACCTACGTGGGGAACACGTAAGCAGTGGTTATACGTGCTTCGTCTGACTCGGTTCACCCCCACCTACGTGGGGAACACGAACCTGTTCTTAGTGGGGTAGGGTTTGATACCGGTTCACCCCCACCTACGTGGGGAACACTCGGGTTGCAGGTCAGGGTTAATGCGCTGTGGCGGTTCACCCCCACCTACGTGGGGAACACTCGAGGAGAACTTTCTGACTGTGGCGGCGCGGCGGTTCACCCCCACCTACGTGGGGAACACTGGCACCATGACTAATGCGACGGTTCCGGCAGCGGTTCACCCCCACCTACGTGGGGAACACGTATCGCTCGCGCTGGCCTTGCCACTTCTGCTCGGTTCACCCCCACCTACGTGGGGAACACGTAGCAGGACTCTTGCGGGTGCCGCGTCCAATCGGTTCACCCCCACCTACGTGGGGAACACTTCTGTGGCAGGAGTGGCAATATTGCCACTCGCGGTTCACCCCCACCTACGTGGGGAACACGGCAGCCATAGCTGCGGCTCCTGCGCTGTCGTCGGTTCACCCCCACCTACGTGGGGAACACTTAGGAGCGTGCTGTATATAGCAGTCACCTTGCGGTTCACCCCCACCTACGTGGGGAACACGTCAGCAATGTTATCACGCACGACAGCACAACCGGTTCACCCCCACCTACGTGGGGAACACGCAATGGCGCTGCCTCTGGCTTGCCCTTGCCGCGGTTCACCCCCACCTACGTGGGGAACACCTGCGTCATATCCACGATCACTTCAATGACCGCGGTTCACCCCCACCTACGTGGGGAACACCGCAGTTGATAACGTGGTGAGGTTAGCGGCCACGGTTCACCCCCACCTACGTGGGGAACACTTGACCCCTAAAGAAGATGGCAAGCCCAAAATCGGTTCACCCCCACCTACGTGGGGAACACGTAAATAAAAGCCACATTAGGATACTCTAACCCGGTTCACCCCCACCTACGTGGGGAACACATAGGATGCCGAACCATCGAAATTCACCACGCCGGTTCACCCCCACCTACGTGGGGAACACACCATCAAGCAGACGCTCAACTCGACCCAGTTGGGTTCACCCCCACCTACGTGGGGAACACGTGGGGCGGCTAAATATGTCCTTTAGCCATACCGGTTCACCCCCACCTACGTGGGGAACACGGTGAACCAGTAGATTTGCTGAATGAAGCAGGCGGTTCACCCCCACCTACGTGGGGAACACGATGGCCAATATCCTCGAAGCCGGTGCCGTCGCGGTTCACCCCCACCTACGTGGGGAACACGGAGAGTTTCGAGCTTGGCGTGGCGTGAGAGCCGGTTCACCCCCACCTACGTGGGGAACACAGCGTCCAACTCATCAGCGACCTGCTTTAGCTCGGTTCACCCCCACCTACGTGGGGAACACGCTGTCAGCGTCGCATTGCGACCACTAATAGTCGGTTCACCCCCACCTACGTGGGGAACACTCATCGCTCTAAGCCTCCTCCAGACCCTCTTTCGGTTCACCCCCACCTACGTGGGGAACACGTTATCAATATACTTCTGCACGGTGTTCAAATCGGTTCACCCCCACCTACGTGGGGAACACTGGGCCATCATGTCCGCCGTGGCCTGCTGCTGCGGTTCACCCCCACCTACGTGGGGAACACTTCCTTAACCGCCCGGCGCAACGCCGTGCCTGCGGTTCACCCCCACCTACGTGGGGAACACTGACGCCTAATCCTCAAGACCCCTGCTCCGTGCGGTTCACCCCCACCTACGTGGGGAACACCCCACTTATCAACGGGCTTGGTCTTGCGCACTCGGTTCACCCCCACCTACGTGGGGAACACGCCACGCTGATTGCCGCCGCGCAGAATGGTGACGGTTCACCCCCACCTACGTGGGGAACACCGGCTGCACCTGCTTGTCGGCAAAGAGATAGCCGGTTCACCCCCACCTACGTGGGGAACACGCAACCGGATGCGGTGCAATGCGCGTCTACGACGGTTCACCCCCACCTACGTGGGGAACACTCTTCGACCCGGTAGACTAAGCCCACATCCTTCTCCGCTTTGTCCTAATTCTCTTATAGAATTAAGGGATGTCTCGCACCGGATTCCTGATAGCTTGGATAGGAGATGTCGCCCCGTTACGAACTCGGTTAGTCTAAAGTTTACGCAGACCGATTTACCCCTCCAAGACTAAGCTCCATATTTTTTCTTAGATTTTTGATGACACAGATCAAAGTGCAGATATAGTGCACTCTGGGTCGGTATAATGATTAGGCATAAGGAGCCAATATGTGTGGGCGAGGACAATTGGAGCGCATCATGAGCATGGATCGCAAGATTCGGGCTGGCGAGTATCCCAACGCCCACAGCATCGCGGAGGAGTTCGACCTCAAGCCCCGCGTCATTTATGATGATCGTGCCTTTATGAAGAACCGCTTGAGAGCACCTATCGCCTATGACCGTAAGCGACATGGTTGGTATTACACCGATACCGCTTGGGTCTTGCCGTCAGCATTTGTCACGCAGGGCGAGATGCTGGCTTTTTTTCTGAGTGTCGAGGTGGCCCGCCGTTACCTGGGCACGGCCCTCGAAGCGCCGCTGAAATCTGCTGTGCAGAAAATCACCCAGGGCTTGGAGAGTCGGGTCGAGGTGGACTTGGACTCACTGCGCCAACATTATACGTTTGCCGCGCCGCCCTCGCTCAAGGTAGACGAAAGGATTTTGGCGATGCTCGATGGGGCGATTCAAACCCAGCGTCAGGTGCGGATGCGCTATTTCACGGCAGCGCGTGGTGAGCACACCGAACGCACCGTAGACCCTCACCACTTGAGAAATGTCGGCGGCGACTGGTATCTCCTGGCCTTCGATGATGCCAGCCGCCAGATGCGTACCTTCCATGTCGGGCGCATTGAGGAGTGGCAGCAACTGGACACAGGCTTTACCTTCCAGCCGGATTTCGATGTCGAAGCGTGGCGGCAAACCGCGTTTCAGGCCGAGGCGACCGCCGAGCAAACCGATGTCGTGGTGCGCTTCGATGCTTACCAGGCTCGCTACATCCGCGAGCGCCACTGGCACGACAGCCAGCAGATCGAAGAACTGCCGGATGGCGGCCTCCTCCTGCGCCTGCACACCGGCGGATTAGGCCAGGTGCAACGGTGGGTGATGCAGTATGGCAACCACGCCGAAGTCTTGGAGCCGCCAGAGTTACGCGCCGCCGTGCAAAACGAAGTGCGCGGGATGAGGGAACGATATGACCAGTAAGACAATTTGCGCCCCCACTAGTGTAGGGAAGGTGATCCCGGTATTATCCAGTCTCATCCATAAATCGGTTCACACCCACTTACGTGAGTCTATATAGAGTTTACAATTGTTGCGCAGAAAGGTCATTGGGGATAGTGGACAAAGTTCAGGATACTCAGGGCCTTGAATCTTTGTAAGCTTTGTGTTGAGATGAGAGATCAGTCACATCCTTAAATCTTAGGAGGATCAGTTATGACCCGTAATTCCGTTCGCGCAACTGTGTTTGGTTTAATGGCCCAGAGTAGGCACTATGAGTATGACGAGGACAACTTGATTCGAGATACGCGGCGTGAGCATCCAAAGGCACTCCAGAGTACAATTCTGCGTTACCGCAACGACTACAAGCAATGCAGGGGTAGCCACAAGCTTATTTGTAGATGAACTCACCGTAGCTTAAGTTGCTACCTACACCAGCCAAAGCGACAGGTAGCAACTTGAGCTGTATTTCTCGTGTAAGGATTGAAATGACGAGCATCGCTTATAAATTATGGGCCAAATCTGATCCTTATCATCCTCTCTGGTGCCACTTATTGGATGTGGCTGCTGTCGCCAAAGCTCTCCTACCACGCTTTGGGCCGCTGGAGGAGATGCCAACGGAATGGGCTTGCTACTTATGTGCTTTGCACGATATTGGCAAGGCTGACCCCTGGTTTCAAAACAAAGACGCCACGTTAGCTGAAGCCTTGGCACAGTTGGGGTTGAAGTTGCCGGAGCGGTTGGATACGACTTCATCGTCCATGCTACGTTTTCGGCATGAGGCGCGTTCGCAGGGGTGGCTGCTGGATTATCTGCCAGCACAGCACGGTTGGGGCAAGAGTGCCGCGCGCGTCGCGGTTCATGCCATTAACGGGCATCACGGCAACTTTGGGGCCGATTGCTACAAAGAGTCTGACTGGCCTGTTCAATACGCCACTTGGAATCCCATGCGGGAACAACTGGCGCAACTGGTCTGGGACGCGCTACAACCACCGCCTTATGCGCCGCAAAAGTTCGATCATGCGGGCGCGTTGGGCGTCACGCTGTCCGGGCTAATTATCCTCGCTGATTGGATTGCTTCCAATGACTCGGTTTACCCTTACTCCGACTTGCATGGGCACGACGATCCCAAAGCCTATTTTGCAGCCGCGCAAGCGCAGGCGCGGGCAGTTGTGCATAAGATGAAGCTGGACACGCCAGCCGCGCGGCAGCTTGCGCCGCAGCCACGCTTTGGCGATGTGTGGCCCGACTTAGCCGACTCGCCGCGCCCCTCGCAGAGCGCGCTTGAAAGCGAAGTATTGGCGGGGCGCGCAATGCCCGGCTTAGCTATCATCGAAGCGCAAATGGGGGAAGGCAAAACTGAAGGCGCGATTTACCTAAGCGAGTGCTGGAACGCTCAACGCGGTGTGCAGGGTATTTATTTTGGACTGCCAACCCAGGCCACCAGCAACCAGATGCATGGGCGTTATGCCAAGTATTTGCGGGTGCGTCGTCCTGGCGCGTCGCCCCGCCTCGTGCATGGCATGGCGTGGCTCGTGGACGATGTAGCGCCCGCCACCACAGCGCAAACTTATGGCGATACGGAAGACCGTCTCCTGTCCCGCGAATGGTTTCGCCCGTTGCGGCGCGCTCTGCTGGCCCCGGATGGCGTGGGCACCATAGACCAGGCGTTGCTGGCCGCGTTGCACGTCAAGTTTGGGACGCTGCGCCTGTTGGGGTTGCGCGCCAAAGTCTTAGTGATAGATGAGGCGCACGCCTATGACCAATACATGACAACCATTTTGGAACAGCTTTTGAAATGGTGCCGCGCCTTGGAAATCCCCGTCATTTTGCTATCCGCCACGCTCTCCGCACAACAGAAGGAAAGACTCGTGGGCGCTTATGGTGGCGATGTTAAAGCTCTCGCCGCCAGCGCCGAAGCCGACTATCCGCTCTTGACTTTTGTCGCGTTGGACGGCACGCCGCGCACCGTGCCTATCCAGCGCGATCCCAGCCAGGCGCGCGAACTCGGTCTCAAGCTCCATTACGGCCTATTAGACGATACGGCGCAGATTGCGCGGCAGGCATTAGAGCGTGTTGCGGATGGGGGTTGCGCTTGCCTCTTGATGAACACGGTCAAGGGCGCACAACAAGTCTATGAGGCTATCGCAGACCTCCTGAAAACTAATGAATTTGCGGCCCCAGATGTGGTGGCCTTGTTGCACGCGCGGTTTCGGGCGCAACGGCGGCAGGAAATCGAAAAGCGTGTCACCGCCCTCTTCGGCAAAGACGCCACGGTAGACAATGGCCAACGACCCCGCCGCGCTATCCTGGTGGCCACGCAGGTGGTCGAGCAATCATTGGACGTGGATTTTGACTTTTTCTTGACCCAAATTGCGCCTGTGGATTTGCTATTGCAACGCAGCGGACGCCTCTGGCGGCACCACAAACACGATGCGGCTCGTCCCGCCTTAGATGCTGGCCCTGTCCTGGAAGTCTTGTTGCCCGCAGCAGCGAGTTTGAAGTTTGGCGTGAGTGAAAAAATCTATGCGCGTGTGGTGCTGCTCCGCACCCTGGCCGCGCTGCATGGCCGCACTGTACTTCATCTGCCAGATCAATTTCGCCCGCTCATTGAAGCGGTCTATGGCGAAGCCATACCAGAAAGCGAAATCGTGCCCCGGTCAGAGATCGAAGCCGCCGCCCATGCCTGGCAAACGGAGCAAGCTGCGGCCCGCACCGCAGCCAATGTGAATCTTTTGCCAGACCCACATCCGCGCGAGTTTCACTTCGTGGGACGCGACAAGGCCGAGGCCGAGGAGGGCGCGGCCAAAGACTATCTCCGCATCAGCACGCGCCTGGGCGATGACTCGCGCGCCGCGCTTGTCTTGAGCGATAAACGCCTGATCGCCCTGGCGCGCTCGTCAGCGGATGAAAATAAGGGCCACAAGTTGAAACCACCGCCCCGTCGTCGCTTGCGCCGCCTGTTCAACCACAAGGTCAATCTGCCCAAGTGGTGGCTGCAAGCAGCCGAACCCGCCACCGGCTTCGAGCCGTTTTTTGAGGGCCAGAACTGGCTGCGCGGCCATATCATAGTGCCGTTGCGCGGTGGCGAATGGCAGGCCGCCAACGGCGCAGTCATCCGTGACGACGCTAAGCTCGGACTGACCTACACCCCTGCTGCCATAGCAGATAAAGGAGAAGAAGCCGATGCCGGAATTATTGGATGAAGTTGCCACGCCTGCCATGCCGACTCAACAAGAACCTCGCTTTGATGTCGCTTATGAGCCGTGGCTGCCTCTCGTGCGCGAGAATGGAGATGTGGAGGAAGCCGGGCTTATTGAAACCCTCTGCCAAGCGCACGAGATACAAGCGATTCGTGACCCGATGCCGCCCGTCGAGTGTGGTTTAGTGCGCCTGTTGGTTGCCTTTGCCTTAGATATTTTTGAACCGGATGGCGCGGCAGATTGGGAAGAGGTCTGGGAGATGGGCCGCTTTGACGAGGCGCGGGTGCGGGCCTACTTCGACAAGTATGCGGATCGTTTCAACTTGTTCGACGAGGTGCATCCTTTCTTGCAAGATGCCGCTGCGGGTGGCGATGATAAGCCCCTCGCGGGCTTATTGCCGTCGCAACCAGCGGGCACTAATGCGGCGCATTTTCAGCATGGGGTCGAGGCGGATTTCGCGGTAGCGCCCGCGCTGGCGGCGCGGCTGCTGGCGACGATTGCCCCCTTTATGACGGCGGGTGGGGCGGGGCTGTCGCCCTCCATTAACGGCGCACCGCCTTGGTATGTGCTACTGCAAGGCGCTAATTTGTTTGAGACTATCTGGCTCAACTGCCTGGTGCTGGCCGACCTGCGGCCCAAAGTGCAAGCAGATGTTCCAGCCTGGCGCGATGATCGCCCGCTGCTCAAGACAGATCGCACCGAAGCCGGATTGTTAGAAGCCTTAACGTGGCGTCCGCGGCGCATTCGCCTCGTGCCGCACTTGGCTCCCCAAGGCAATGGGCGCTGCGCTTTGAGCGGACAGGAAACGCCGGTTCTGGTGGGGCGCATGAAGTTTGCCGCTGCCTGGAGTACGCGCTTTGAATGGCGCGACCCCAACGTGCCGCGTCGCGTCTCCACTGAAGGCGCGATTGTGTTGCGCCCCCGTGAAGGACGCGAAGTGTGGCGTGATGTTGGCGCGCTCGCCCTCCTCCGCCATAGCGAGCGCGGGGGCAGTGAGCGGCCCAGCATCGTCTCGCAATTCGCGTCACTCATTGAGCAGCAATATTTGCCGGAAGATACGCCACTCCGCCTGGCGCTGTATGGGATGCGCACGGACATGAAAATGAAAGTTTTCGAGTGGCACCGTGAAATGCTCCGATTGCCCGCACCCCTCTTATGGCAACAGCAGTTTCAAAGCCAGGCGACGGATGCCATAAAACTGGCCGACGATGTTGCTTATGCCCTGGGACGCGCTATCAAACACACTTATCCACGCGACGGCGCGGGCAACGACAAGGCTTTCGAGCCGCTCATCGCGCGGGCGCAAAGCCAGTTCTGGCGGCGTTTGCGTCCCTACTACACTGATACTCCAGATTCGCTATTATATCGTCTTGCGCCTCTTCATCCAGAGCGTGACGGCGCACAAATTCAGGCCGCTATTCAAGAGTGGCACAAGGCGATGCGACAAGTGGCGCAACGCGCGTTAGACCAGGCCATTGGTGAACTGGATACTGACGGCGCGGCCATGAAACGCCAGATGGAAGCACGCAGCCAGTTTGCGGGGCGATTATGGGCACTCTTGAATCCCGAAGCTGCCGCAACCGCCAAAGAAAAGAAGAAAAAGGAGTCCAAGCATGAATGAGGCAACAGTAGCCGCCGTTGCGCCGCAACCGGCAACAGCCGTCATTGAAGATGCCGCTGGCGAGAGTAGAGCCAGCGACAAGTCGCAGCAATTTCCTAAACACGACACGCTGAAAATTAAAGACTGGTGGGAGGCGTTGGCTCAGGCCCGTCAATTCGTGTGGAAGTTAGAGGATTTGCGCGACCCGAAAGTAGCAAGTTTGCGTGGCATCAACCGAGGCAAGTTGGCGGCGTTAAGGCGTAACGCCGGGGCCACAACAGGGACATCACGCGGTGTGGCATGGGTTGCGGATTGGCTGCATGAGGTGCCTGTAGGTCAGCACGAACAATTTTTTCTAATTGCTACTCTTTTCGATCTCAATCGTAAGCCGCCCATTATGAGAGATTTCGGCGAGACGATGCGGCGCGTCAAGGAGAATGCCAGCGACTCGTTTGAGCGACGCTTCCTCGTGTTGCTCGACGCGCAATTTGACCTTATCTATGATGCGCTCGACGGCACGAGGAGCGGGGGTGGTGAACTGACTTATCGCTTAGACCAGATGGTGAAACTGGCCGCGTCCAAAGAAGTCGGCGTCAACTGGCCGGTGCTGTTAGCCGACCTCTGTTGCTGGGAGTTGCCCGGCAAACCGGTGCAGAAAAAATGGGCGCGCAATTTCTACGCGCCCCGTTTAGCGCCAGATGACGACCTATCTGCTGTGTCATTGCTTAGTAGCGACCCCGCTTAACCCCTAAGTTTTCAGGCTCAACCAGAAAATTGTTCGCAAATTCAACCAGATGCTCTAGTCTGGTCTACAGAAGAGGAGACTCAGTTTATGTTGATTGAAATTCATGTTTTACAAAACCACGCGCCCAGCAACCTCAACCGCGATGAGTCTGGCAGCCCCAAGGAGTGCATGTTTGGTGGCCACAAGCGTGCCCGCATTTCGAGCCAGTGTCTCAAGCGCAGCATCCGCCGTTCCGCTCTGTTTCAGCAGGAATTAGAAGGGCATCTCGCCACGCGCACGCGCCGCTTGCCTGAGCTGATGCGCGAGCGTTTCCTGGCCGAAGGCTTCGATGCGGAGATGGCCGAAGTCGCCGCGCAAAAGGCCAGTGGCTTTGGCACCAATGAAGGCAAAGAGCAAAAGCCCAAAGACGGCAAATACCCCACCGCGCAGACCATGTTTCTCACATCCTATGACATTGCAGCGGTTGCCACTGTCCTGCTCAATGCGGCGCGTGAAGCAGGCACCGCCAAGAAGTTCGCGGCGCTCAAAGCCGCCGACTTGCAAGCCCTCGCGCAGCAAAAGGGCTTTCGCCAGACGACCGTAGACATTGCCCTCTTTGGCCGCATGACAACCTCTGCTGCCTTCCGCGATGTGGAAGCTGCCATGCAAGTCGCTCATGCGCTTTCAACCCACAAAGTGGATCACGAATTTGATTATTTTACCGCCGTGGACGACTTGAAAAACACGGCGGAAGAGGCGGCGGAAGAGGACGCAGGCGCGGATATGTTAGGTGATGTGGAATACAACTCCGCCTGTTACTACAAGTATTTCTCCCTGGATGTGGATGGCCTCATCGCCAATCTGACAGGGGCTAGCGCGCGGCGCAAAGACATCCTTGACTCTGAAAAGCAGGAAGCCCGTGAACTGACGGGGCGCACCGTGGACACCTTTCTGCGCGCCATGACCCTGACCACGCCAACGGGCAAGCAGAACTCGTTCGCCGCGCACCAGTTACCCGCTGCTATTCTCGTGGAAGTGCGGCCCTATGCGGCTCCCGTATCCTATGCCAATGCCTTTGTTGATCCGGCGCGGCCTGGACGCGACGGCGACCTCGTGCAAGCCTCCCTCAAAAAACTTGGCACCCACGTCGAGGCGCTTACTACTGGCTTCAATCTGCCCAGTGCTGCGCGTTTCCTGCTCGCGCCAGAACACAAGGAGTTTCAAATTGATGGTGTGACGCGAGTCGCCAGCCTGAACGAATTATGCCAGCAACTCCACGCGACGGTTGAAGGAGGCAATGGAGGCGGCAATGGCTAAACCCATTCTTCTGCTGCGCCTGGAAGGGCCGTTGCAAGCGTGGGGGGTGCGTTCGCGCTGGGATGTGCGCGACACCGGTACAGAGCCAACCAAATCGGGCATCATCGGCTTGCTCGGTTGCGCCCTCGGCTACCCTATGCACGACCCCCGCCTGGAAAGCGAATTAAACGCGGGCTTGCGCTTTGGCGTGCGCGTGGAGCATCCCGGCACGGTGACGGTGGACTATCAGACGATCACCGATTACCTGCCCACTGCGGCGGGCCAATATAAGAGTCGCGGCGGCGTCAAGTCGTGGGACGCGATCCAGCGCGAAGGTGACTTGCCCGCCACAATTATCTCGCCACGCGCCTATCTCGAAGATGCAGCGTTCCTCGTGGCCTTAGAGGAGCGCCCCGCATTTTATGGATTGGTGGCACGCTGCGCCCAAGCTCTGCAAGCCCCGCAGTGGCCGCTCTTTCTGGGACGTAAAGCCTGCATTCCGACCCGCCCCATCTTTGAAGGCTGTGTCACCACTTATGATGGGCTGGAAGACGCTCTGGCCCAACACCCGTGGGAATGGCTGGGCGCGTGTCACGGGCGACGCAAATATAAACCCGCCGATCTGGTGGCCTATATCGAAGACGAGACGGGCGACCTGCTGCGCCAGGACGCCATCCGCATCAATGCGGCCCGTACCTATGATTTTCGACCGGTGCGCCGCGCATCTTTCAAACCTGTGCCGCCGCCCGACCCGGTAGCGCCTGTGGAGGCATAATGCTCTATATTTCACAACTGATTCTCAACCCGCGTTCGCGCCAGGTGCAGGCGGAGTTGCGTGACCCTTATCAGATGCACCGCACGCTCGCCAAGGCGTTTGGTGATGGGCCGGGCGAGTGGGAGGCGGCGCGGTGCTTGTTTCGGGTGGATCAGCGGCCCATTGCCATTGCCCGCGAGATGGAAGCGCCGCACCTGTTAGTGCAGTCCCTGGCGCTGCCCCACTGGGAGCGTCTTACCGTAGCGGGGGACTATCTCATTGGCGTGCCGGAAATACGCGAATCGAATCCGCAGTTTCGGGCCGGGCAGCGACTCGCTTTCCGCTTGCGCTGCAATCCTACCGTCAAGCGCAACGGCAAGCGGGTGGGCCTGTACCAAGAAGAGGAGCGCCGCGCCTGGCTGAATCGCAAGGCGCAGGAGAATGGCTTTCGCGTGCTTCATGCGGTGCTGCGCGAAGCAGGGCCGCAACCCCTGGGCGAAATCTGGCGCGACCCTGGCCCCACTGCCGATGATAGGGAGCCGCTTCAATTTCGAGTGCCGCTTAAAGGCGGGGATCGCATTGACTCCACGCGGGTACCCAACCGAGCCGCCTTTAGCGCCGCGCAATTTGATGGCGGCCTCACGATCCTCGATCCGGCAGTCTTCAAAGACGCACTGTGTGCTGGCATTGGCTCCGGCAAAGCCTTTGGCTTTGGTCTCTTGTCGCTGGCCCGCGCTTAACCTAACGCTGGATACAGCGGTCTGCCGTATGGCAGACTCTGTCCCTCAAACACTGGGTTAAGTTCCTCACCCTACCTTATCTTGCTTGCCTCGCTGAGCGGCGTGCGACGAATCACGCCGCCTGGCCAAACGTGTTCAATTTGTTGTCTCTTAGAGAGAATCACTCACGGAGGTGCTTATGGACGATTTACACGCCTTACCCAAGTTCCGCGATGCTTTGACTTATCTGTATGTCGAGCACGCCACCATTGACCAGCACGATAAGAGCATCGCCATCCACAATGCCGATGGCAAAACCCCGGTTCCGGTGGCGTCGTTGGCGGTTCTGATGCTTGGCCCCGGCACGCGCATTACCCACGCCGCGATCCGCACCCTGGCCGATAACAACTGTCTGGTTATCTGGTGCGGCGAGGAGAACGTGCGCTTCTACGCGATGGGCACAGGCGGCACCCGCAGCGGTGCGCCGCTCATCCACCAGGCGCGGTTAGCCAGTAATGAAGTGACCCGCCTGGAAGTAGTCAAGCGCATGTATCAGTTGCGCTTCAATGAGGCCGTGGACGATGGCCTCACGGTCGAGCAACTGCGCGGCTTGGAAGGCGTGCGCGTGCGCGAAAGCTACAGCCGCTTGAGCCGCGACATGGGCGTGCCCTGGTCGGGGCGCAACTACGACAGGGGCAACTGGGGCGGCACGGACTTGGTGAACCGCGCCCTCTCCTGCGCCAATTCTTGTCTGTATGGCCTGTGCCACGCCGCGATTCTGGCCACCGGCTACAGTCCAGGGCTGGGCTTCATCCACACGGGCAAGGCCCTCTCTTTCGTGTACGACATTGCCGATCTCTACAAAGTGGAATTAACCGTGCCCATCGCCTTTAGCATCGCAGCGGATAAACCTGCCCAATTGGAGCGCACGGTGCGACTGCGTTGCCGTGACATTTTCCGCGAAAGCCGCCTGCTGCAACGCATTGTGCCGGACATCCGCAAAGTGCTGGGCACCCCTGCCGAGGCCGAAGCTCCCTCCGTACTGGATGAAGACCCTGCCCTACCCACCGAGTTGTGGTCGCCAGCAAACGGCGTGGAGCAAGTCATATCGGGTCAGGAAAATACAGGGGGAGCGGCAACGCCAGGTAGCGATGGCAACTCTCCCGCTAATGAGGAGGATGAAGCAGCATGGTCATCTTAATTATGGAGCGCGTCCCGGCCACCTTGCGCGGGGAACTGAGCCGCTGGATGCTTGAGCCGAAAGCGGGCGTTTTCATCGGCAAAATATCAGCGATGGTGCGGGATAAGCTGTGGGACATTGCACAAGAGAAGGCCAAAGGCGGCAGCGGCCTGTTGGTTTATTCCAGCCCCACGGAGCAAGGTTTCTCCATCCGCACCTTTGGAGCCACCAGCCGCCAAGTGGTAGACTTTGAAGGTCTGGCCTTGATCTGCGTCCCTAAATCTATCGCTGAAGTAGAGGATGAACCTGCTGAGCCTGCTATGCCTACTTAAGGGATAGGTCACATGAGCCTCAGAAAGGGTTTTCTCTACCACTGCGAAGGCGTATTCCCCACAGGCGTGGGGGTGAACCGCCAGAGAGCGGCAACCTGAGCCGGTACATGAGGTATTCCCCACAGGCGTGGGGGTGAACCGAACTGCAATCGCAGCAAGACGCTCTGCGCTACAGTATTCCCCACAGGCGTGGGGGTGAACCGACTTGCCAGTGTAGACACTTGTTAGACACAATGTATTCCCCACAGGCGTGGGGGTGAACCGTTAGCGCAACCCCTGTACCTGGGAGTGCAGACGTATTCCCCACAGGCGTGGGGGTGAACCAGTGGAGTGGTGCCGATGCCTGTTGGGGGCTGATGTATTCCCCACAGGCGTGGGGGTGAACCGATGCGCTGCAATACGAAAATATCCATTGCTGTGTATTCCCACGCCCGTGGGGTGAACCGCCCTTTGTATCAAGTGAAAGCGGGATAACGCGGTGTTCCCCACGGGCGTGGGGGTGAACCAAGTGTAGGTCATTTTTGCTCCATTCTTCCTCGCTTACACTGATCTTCTGGAATGAGAGCAGCAGCGCCATCCGTTGCGATGGCGTTTGTTCTATCATTTCCCGCTAACAGATTTCTCACCTGCCCTGTTTTAGACACTCCCGCTCATATACGCCCTTGATCTTCGCGCGGAGATCTGGCTAGTACTGGGTACAGAAGTTGCCTATAGGTAGTGCCCCGAATGCTGTCGCGCAACCCCTTTGGCATGACCATATTAGTTCATTATGTTGAAGTTATGTTGAGTCCCAATCTTCGCTACAATACAACGGCATTCGCAGGCTATGGCTCGTAACGTTCGAGCGCTTGAAGCTCATGGGCCAGAACAGGTGCGCGCAGAGTCTTGGCCCGAACCATCTCGAACATCTGAGAGGCAACCATCCTTTTGGTCGTCGCCGAGGTATCTCCTCTATGCCCGCAAATCGGAAGAAGACAAGAACCGCCAGGTGCAGTCCATCCAGGATCAAGTGCGGGAACTGCGCCGGTTGGCCCAGCGCCGGGGTCTACGTATAGTCGAGGAATACCGTGAGGAACGCTCGGCCAAGGCACCCGGCAACCGGCCCCTCTTCGAGGAGATGGTGATGCGGCTGGAAGCAGGCGAGGCGGACAGCATCCTCTGCTGGAACACGAACCGCCTCTTCCGCAATCCCGTAGATTACGGCACCATCTCCTGGATGCTCCAGTTAGGCCAAATCCAATCCATCCTGACCCCGGACAAAGAATACCGCCCGGGCGACAACGTGGTGCTCTTGAGCGTCGAATCCGCCGTAGCTAACCAGTTCATACTGGATCTGCGCAAAGGCGTGCTGCGCGGGCTCAAGAGCAAGCGTGAGAAGGGCTGGTACCCGCACTGTGCGCCCATCGGCTACCGCAACGACAAGTACCGGGACAAAGGCGACCGAACCATCAGCCGCGACCCTGAGTTGTTTCCCCTGATCCGGCAAGCTTGGGAACATATGCTGACGGGCAGCTACACCGTGTCGCAACTGCGCAGAATCCTCAATGAAGAGTGGGGCGTGCGCACGCCCCTGCGCAAGAACGGCAGCGGCGGCACGCCGGTTTCCAAGGCGTGCCTGTACAAGCTGTTCGGGAACGTATTTTACGCCGGGTACTTCAGGCACCAGGGCGTCCTGTACAAGGGCGCCCACGAGCCGATGGTGACGCTGGAAGAATTCGACCGCGTGCAGAAGCTCATCGGCCGCAACAACCCCATCAAGCCGAAGAAGCGGGAGTTCTCCTACACGGGGCTGATCCGCTGCGCCTCCTGCGGCGGCTGGGTCACGGCGGAGACCAAGACCAAGAACTCCGGCAAGGTTTACACCTACTACCACTGCAACGGCTCCATCCAGGGCTGCCGCAAGCTCAGCATCCGCGAGGATGACCTGGAACAGCGACTGGACGCGCTCTTTTCTGAGCTGACCATTCTGCCCCGGTTCTACGAATGGGGCTTGGAAGAGCTGAAAAAGTCGCAGGAGTCGGAAGTCAGCAAACAGCAGGCTGTACAGTCGCAGCAGCGCAAGGCATTGCAGGAGACGCAGCGCCAGCTTGAGGTCTTGCTGGATATGCGGATGCGCGAACTCATCAGCGACAAGGAATATCTGGAAAAGAAGAATCAGTTATGTCTCACGCAAGCTCAGCTTGAGCAGAGTCAGCCTGACTGTGATGAGGATGGGAGGCAGGCTACGGGCATCATCGAGAATGCCCTGCATTTCATGTGCAACGTGCGGGGCTGGTTTCAAAACGGCGACATCAAGGTAAAACGCACCCTCGCACGGGCGGTCGCATCGAACTACCTGCTGCGGGACGGGGAATTGGCTCTGGAAGCGGATTCTTTGTTGCTGTCGCTCCACAAAGATTACCCTCGTTTAGAACGGGAATTTCATTCAATCGAACTCTCGGAAAATGGCTCTGATAACTTACAAAAGGATGCTTTAGCCTCTATTTGTCTACGTTGGTGCAGCAGCGTGGACTCGGATACAGCAGAGCACACGTTGGAACTGGCGAAGGCCGTACTGAAGTCATAATCCTCGTGTGGGCGAGTGGGCGGGTTGGCTTCGCCTCATCACCGCGAAGCCGTGCCAGCGGTCACTTCACAATTGACCCTCCGGTTTCTAATGGGCTTCGCCCGAAGCGCCCAGACCAACTCGTCCTAACCCTCCTGATTGACTTCTACGGCCATAAAGGAACGGCACTGGGCCACTACCGGGCCTTGGGCGCCAAGTCATCGCTATGTTGTCGCAAGAGGACATCTCCTAGCATATCACCGTGAAAGTCATCAATGTTTTCTGCAAGACCAAGATGCCCAATTTGGTCTGCCTATGTCCGGGTTCGGGCAAAGGTTTCTGCGGCGGCCCAACGCATTTCTCCTCTCGGCCTTCAGCGGCCTCGTTCTCGGAGGCGGAAAAATATTTTGTATTTTCCTATTGACATAGGGATTGAAGAGAGTTAAAGTACCACGCTATAGCAGTGAGCCATATTCACTTTAAGTTGTCCGCTCTCTTTTATCCTTGCCGCCGAGTTGCTTATGAAACATCCCGCCTCGCTCTTAGGGCGTCTAAGCCTCTT